>Ga0302175_10000021_pt1 | contig 93739 bp, 89 predicted proteins | sample I_Fen_N3_3_FD_198791 | JGI IMG/M metagenome (GOLD analysis project Ga0302175, IMG submission 198791) | Peat permafrost microbial communities from Stordalen Mire near Abisko, Sweden - I_Fen_N3_3 | ecosystem: Environmental > Terrestrial > Soil > Wetlands > Permafrost | place: Sweden: Abisko... | reverse complement strand
CTCTGAAGGAACGACTGTGCTCGTGACGCTTTGAAAACAGCTTCAAACGGACATTGGCGCCTAAAAAGGCTGGCTGATTCTACGGGAAAAAAAATTTAAAGGTAAGTTCGCCCCCGAAGTTTGAGGGGTGATCAATGTTAGACAAAGGGCTAACATGCGCTCCTGTTTTGCTTTTCCGCGTACTCCCTACCTATGCCCAATCAGACTATCAAGACCCCCTGTGTCGGCCTCTGCTCCACTGTCTACGGTGACTTGGTGTGCCGTGGCTGTAAGCGCTTCCACCATGAAGTGATTCACTGGAACGGCTACAACGAGGAAGAAAAGCGCGCGGTGTGGCTGCGTCTGGAACAGCTGCTGGTGCAGGTGATGGCCGGCAAGTTGGAAATTTTCGACGCCCAGCGCCTGCGCGGGCAACTGGAGGCGCGCAAGATCCGCTTTGTGCCGCACCAGTCGGAATATTGCTGGGCCTACCAGTTGATCGCCCGCGGAGCACGGGTCATCAGCCAGCTGGATGCCTACGGGATGGTGTTGTTGCCGGAGTTCCGCGACTGGAACCTGCCGGAACTGCGCGATGCCATTGATCGGGAATTCTTCTTGCTGTCGGAAGCCCACTACCAGCGCTACATCGCGCCGGGGTTTCTCAAGGATGCGTTTGGCGCCTGAGTGAATGGCTGAAGCGGCTTGGGGGGCTGTGGCGAAGGAGCTTGCTCCCGCTGGCCTGTGCAACAGGCCCAAACCCTGCCACCTCAATGTACCTGACCCACCGCAGCGCCCGCATTTGCGGCCGCTGCGCGCCCGAGCGGGAGCGCGCTCCCTCGCCACAAGAGCGCCTACCGCGCTTACAGCGTTTTTCAGCCTTTGGCCGCCAGCTCCTCCAGGTGGTCCATCATGTCTTGCGGCTTGAGCACCAGCACGTCGCTTTCCAGGGAATCGAGCACCACTTCCGCGGTATTGCCGATCAGGGCGCCCGACAGCCCGGTGCGCGCCACGGTGCCGATGATGGTCACCGCCGCCTGCAACTGATGGGCCGTATGGGGAATCAGCACATCCGCCGGGCCTTCTTCGATATGCAGGTGCGCATCGTCGATGTCGAACTCGGCCTGGAACGCCTTGCACTGCTCGCGGTAGCGCGCTTCGATGGTTTCCTTGAGCTGGAACACCGGGTCGGCCGCCGACAGCATGGGCGAAGGGTGAGCGCTGACCACGTGCAGTCGGGCCTTGGCCAGGCTGGCAATGTCGAAGCCGTGGTCGACGATGCTGGTGTGCAGGGCGCGGTGTTCGCCGTCGGTATTGCCGACGTCGATGGCCGCCAGGATCACCCCGCCAGCCCAAGGCTTGGAGGTCTTGACCAGCAACACCGGGGTCGGGCAGTAGCGCAGCAGCTTCCAGTCGGCGGGGGTGAGGAGGGCCTTTTTCAACGGGTTGTCGGCGAAGTGCTGCTTGATCACCAGGCCACAGCCTTCGGCCTGCTGCACGTCGATGATGGTCTGGTGCAGGCTGTCATTCCAGGCCTGCTCGGTGGTCACGCTGTAGCCCTCGCTCGACAGGCTGCTCTTGAGCACGCTGAGTAGTGCCGAATGCTCGTGCTTTTTATCGCAGACCAGCAGGTGCAGATGGGCCTGGGTCACCCCGGCGATCAGCTTGGCGCGCTTGAGCGCGAGGCTTTCGGAATGCTCGGGCTCGATAACCACCAGGATGCTGCGGATGGCTTGCATGTCGGGATCTCCAGAAGGGATGAGGGCGTGCCTGCACAACTATAGTTGCTGCGCACCAGGCACGATGTTGATGCACATCAAGCGGCGCGACTGGTGGTCTGTGGCGCGGCCGGTATAATCGGCGCCCTTCGCCGTGAACCTTTTGTCCGTGAGCCTCATGTTATTGACCCGTGATATCGCCGCCGCCCCGCCTTGTGAACCTTTTGCCCCGCTGGACGTGCAGCCATGAGCCTGCCGGAGATTCACGAGTTCCTCGGCTGCCGCACCCCGGATGGCTGGGTCCAGGCCGCGCTGGCGGATCAGGAAACCCTGCTCATCGACCACAAGAACTGCGAATTCAAGGCCGCCAGCACCGCCCTGAGCCTGATCGCCAAGTACCACTCCCATGTCGACCTGATCAACCTGATGTCGCGCCTGGCTCGTGAAGAGCTGGTGCACCACGAGCAGGTCATGCGCCTGATGAAAAAGCGCAAGATCGAACTGCGTCAGCTCTCGGCCGGGCGTTATGCTTCGGGCCTGCGCAAGGTGGTGCGCAGCCACGAGCCGGTGAAACTGGTGGACACCCTGGTGGTCGGGGCCTTTATCGAAGCCCGCAGCTGCGAGCGCTTCGAGGCCTTGGTGCCGCACCTGGACGAAGAGCTGGGCAAGTTCTATTTCGGCCTGCTCAAAAGCGAGGCCCGGCACTTCCAGGGTTACCTGAAGCTGGCCTATCAGTACGGTGACGCCAAGGACATCGCTCAGGTCATCGAGCGGGTGCGCGCGGCGGAGCGGGAGCTGATCGAGTCGCCGGACGTCGAGTTCCGTTTCCACAGTGGCGTGCCTACTCTGTAAAACGGATCGGGTCCGTGTAAAAAAACAGGCAAATTGTAAAAAACTCTTAAAAGTATGAAAGTTCGCCAAAAACCGGCCGCAATGGCCGGTTTTTGCGCAGAGGTGTAGCCGTGGATTCACCTGTTGGGCCCTATAATGCGCGCACTGAAAATGGGCGGGTCGCAAACGGGTACTTATGGATAACCTGGGTCTTGGCAAAGTATTGCTGGTGGAAGATGACGAGAAGCTTGCCGGGCTGATCGCGCACTTCCTGTCCCAACACGGATTTGAAGTCCGCGCCGTGTATCGCGGCGACGTGGCGCTGGCCGCGTTCCTTGAGTTCAAGCCGAAAATCGTCGTCCTTGACCTGATGCTGCCGGGGCAGAGCGGCCTGCACGTGTGCCGGGAAATCCGCGCGGTGTCCGACACGCCGATCGTGATCCTCACCGCCAAGGAAGATGACCTGGACCACATCCTGGGGCTGGAGTCCGGTGCCGACGATTACGTGATCAAACCAATCAAACCGCCGGTGCTGCTGGCTCGCCTGCGTGCCCTGCAACGGCGCCAGGTGCCCGAGGCGCCGGCACGTGGCAACTTGGAGTTCGGCAGCCTGAGCATCGATCGCAGCTGCCGTGAGGTGCGTCTTGAAGGCGAAGGGATCGAACTGACCACCATGGAGTTCGAACTGCTGTGGCTGCTGGCCAGCTCGGCGGGCAAGATCCTGTCGCGCGACGACATTCTCAACCGCATGCGCGGGATCGCCTTCGACGGCCTGAACCGCAGCGTCGATGTCTATATCAGCAAGCTGCGGGCCAAGCTCAAGGACAACCCGCGCGAGCCGCAGTGCATCAAGACCGTCTGGGGCAAGGGCTATCTGTTCAATCCGTTCGCGTGGGAGCTTTAGATGCTGCGGCTTTTCCTGGGCTTGTACATTGTCCTGGCCATCGGTTTTGCCGGGGCCATCACCGCGGTCGACCATATCTTCACCACGGTGCTCAGCGACCCGCTGGAGGCCTATAACCGGGATGCGGTGCGCGGCCCGGCCTACAGCCTGACGGAAAAACTGCGGCCCTACGACAGCCAGGGTCGCGAGCAGCAACTGGAGCAGCTCAAACCGCACTATGGCTTGCAGTTGAAGCTGGTGCAGGCCGGCGACCTGGGCCTCAGCCCCCGGGAGCAGGTGCTGCTCGACAGCAACCAACTGGTGGTGCGCCAGACCTTCACCCAGTTCATTGCCAACATCGATGGCGGCCCGCAGCTGCTGAGCATCAAGCTGCCGGAGGAGCCGTCGCAGACGCTCCTCTACACCATCGCCGCCTATGCCTTGCTCGGCGCACTGGTGGGCATCGTCCTGTACTTCTGGGTGCGTCCCCACTGGCGGGACCTGGAGCAACTGCGCCTAGCCGCCGAGCGTTTCGGCGATAACGACCTGGGCACGCGCCTGCACCTGTCGCGGCGCTCGAACATCTGTGACCTGGCCGAGCACTTCAACCGCATGGCCGGGCGCATCGAGGGCCTGATCGCCAACCAGCGCGAGCTGACCAACGCGGTGTCCCACGAGCTGCGCACGCCGATTGCCCGCTTGTCCTTTGAACTCGACCAGCTCCGGCAGCAGCCGGACCCCCGGGAAAACCGCGAGCTGATCGCCGACATGTACTCGGACCTCGGCGAGCTCGAGGAAATGGTCTCTGAGCTGCTGACCTACGCCAGCCTCGAACGTGGGGCCACGGTGATCAAGCGTGAAGATATCCAGGCCCACAGCTGGCTCGACAGCGTGGTCGGCAGTGTCGCCCTGGAGGCCGAGGCCGCTGGGGTGCAGCTGCGGATTCGCACGTGCCAGGTCGATTCGGTCCGGATCGAGCCACGGTTTATGGCGCGGGCCGTGATCAACCTGCTGCGCAACGCAATTCGCTACGCCGAGCAGCGGGTCGAGGTGTCGCTGGTGCGCCAGGGCGACGGTTATGAAGTGCGGGTCAACGACGACGGGCCCGGGGTGCCGATTGACGGGCGGGAGAAGGTCTTCGAACCCTTTTCCCGGCTCGACGCCAGCCGCGATCGCCGTACCGGCGGCTTCGGCCTGGGCCTTGCCCTGGTGCGCCGGGTCTCGCAATCCCATGGTGGGCATGTCGAAGTCGCTGATTCGGAGTGGGGCGGCGCCTCATTCCGCCTGACCTGGGCCCATCTGGAGTAAGGTGCTGCCCAATGCGTCCTTTGCGATCAGGGGCGGATCAGGCAGAATCCTGCGCTTTGATTTCAGGGAAGACAGTGATGATCGCCTCATTGCAGAGCGCTGCGGCGCAGGTTCGAAGCGCGGTCCGGGTCGCCACCGAAGGCCTGGTCGGCCGTGAGCAACTGGCCGAGTTGATTGTGCTGGCCGCCGTCGCCCAGGAGCACCTGCTGGTGGTGGGTCCGCCGGGCACTGCAAAAAGCGCTGTGGTGCGGCGTGTCGCCCAGTCCATGGGCGGGCGCTACTTCGAATACCTGCTGGGCCGTTTCACCGAGCCTTCGGAGCTGTTTGGCGCGGTCGACCTGAAAAAGCTGCGTGAGGGCACGGTCGAAACCGATGTCAGCGGCATGCTGCCCGAGGCCGATATCGTGTTCCTCGATGAGGTGTTCCTGGGCTCCACGGCGATTCTCAACACCCTGTTGGGGGTGCTCAACGAGCGGCGTTTTCGCCGTGGCCATACCCAGATCCAGTGCCCGTTGCGGGTCTGCGTCGGCGCCGCCAACGGCCTGCCGGACGACGAGGCTCTGGCCGCGTTCGGCGATCGCTTCCTGCTGCACCTGTTTGTCGAGTCGGTGCCGGACAACCAACTCGAAGCCATGCTCAGCGGCGGCTGGCAGTCCGAGCAGCGCCCGGTCCAGCAACTGCTGGGGCTGAGCCAGCTCGACACCCTGAGCCAGGCGCTGAAAAGCGTCGACCTCGACCAGGCGCGGCCGCTGCTGGCCAGCGCCATCCGCCGTTTGCGCGAGGCGGGTATTGCCTTGTCCGACCGGCGCATCGTCAAGTCCCAGCGCCTGATCGCTGCCGCCGCGCTGTTGAGCGGTCGCACCCAGGCCACCGACGCCGACCTGTGGCCGCTGCTCTACGTGCTGCCGACCGAAGACACCCAGCAACGCGGGCGCGAAGTGCTGCGCGAGCTGTTTGCCGCGTCGAGCAACAGCCATCTGTTCAGCGCGGTGGAGGAGGCGACCTTGCAACCGCTGTCGCGGGTCAATCGCCTGCGGGAAACCGCCCTCGAGCTGCTGCAGCGCCCGGCGGCCGATCACGCTGCCCTGGAAAGCCTGCTGCGGGAAATCGACGCCAATTTCGACAGCGCCACCTTGCCCGAGCCATTGCAAGGCCTGCGCGGCCAATTGGCCAGCCAGTTGTCTGGTAGCGCATGACTCAAACGTCTGGGTTGAACTGGAACTGGTGCCCTCGGGGGGAGCCGGTAGTCGCCCGCGCGGCGGTGGCCTGGGGCGAGGTCGCCCGGCGCCTGCACGTCCGGCTGCAACAGCTGCCGTCCGCACAGGCCGCGCGGCTGCAAGCGACGGCCCATGCCCAGGTGCTGCTGGTGCTGGGCGAAGAGGCCGACCTGCCGTGGATCGAGGGCCTGCAGTACGCTGCGCCCGACCCTGACGCCCCGCAACTCTGGCTGCCGACCCACTACCAGCCCGACGTGCCGCCGGCGTTGCTGGCCCAGGCGTTGCTGGCGCGCTGTTCATCAACGCCGCTGCTGCTCTGGCACCAGCCCAAGGCGCTGATCCCCCTGCACCGGCAACTGCCGGTCAGCGCACAACACCTGGCGCGAATCGCCGCTTACTGGGCGGAGCACTGAGATGCAATTACCCCAAGCGCTGGAACCCTGGAGCGAATGGCTGGACTGGTTCGCCCCCGAACTGCTGCCCGGGTTTGCCGATTGGCTGGGTCGGATCAATCCCATGCTCGGGCCGTTGCGCGGACGTCAGCAAAACGGTGTGCCCGAGCCCGATGGCCTGGGTGATTTGCAGCGCCGTGGGCCCTACGAGCGGTTGTTGTCCAGCGAATGGCTGCTGGCAGAGGAGGTGCCCGATGAGTTTCTGCGCCGGGCGGCCGGTGGCGAGCATCTGTTTGTCGCCCCGCAATACCGGGCGCATCAGGCCAATGCGCTGATTGTGCTGCTGTTCGATGCCGGGCCGTTGCAACTGGGGGCCTCGCGCCTGGTGCATGTGGCGCTGTTGATCCTCCTTGCGCGACGGGCCCGGGAAGCCGGCGCGCAGTTTCGCTGGGGCATTCTGCAAGCGACGCCGCGCCTGTTCGAGCTGGATTCCCTGGCGCAAATCAAGCGCCTGCTGGATGAGCGGGTGTTTGCCTGCGTCAGCCCCGGGCACTGGCAGGCCTGGAGTGAGTGGCTGGGGCAACAGGAGCTGTCGGCGGGCGAATGCTGGGCCGTGGGGCAGCGCCTGCCGATCGGCGCCAACGACCCCTTGTGCAGCCACCGGGTCCAGGTGCAACGGGACCTGGATGGCAGCACCCTGAGCTTCGAGGTGCTGGGTTCCGGGCGCGCCCGGGTGCAATTGCCGATGCCCGACAGCGCGGTGGCCGTGCGGTTGCTGCGGGGCGAATTCGACAGCGTGCAGGCTGCGCCGGTGCGCCAGGACGAGGCTGCGCCACGGGTCGCCCTGACGCTGCCACCGGTGATCTCCAGCGCCGGCAACTATGTGGCCCTGGCACTGCTGGGCCAGCCGGGTGCGGTGGTGATCAAGCTGCCCAGCGAGCAGCAGAAGAAAAAAGTCGAGATCCGCCGCCACCTCTGGGCGGCCGGTCGCAGCCTGCTGAGCATGGCCTTTCTCAGCCGCACCTTTGGCGCGGTACTCAGCGACGAGCGGCAGTTGGTGTTCTGGAAAATGCCCGGGCTGGTGAATGTGCCCCGGCCGGCCATCGAACAATTGAAGATTCCCCCGGGCACCGCCAGCTTGCTGCCCACCGCCTGGTTGCGCAGCCGTGAGGCGGGGCGCCTGTACGTGCTCGACACCCAGGGGCACCTGGCCTTTTGGACGGCGGCGGTCTACCCGATGCGCGCGGGGCAAGAGCTGGGCAAGACCCATATCCTGACGGATCGGGTGCTGGGCATGGCCAAGGTCGAGCACGAAACCCTGGTGTATATCCGCAATGAGCGCGGCCAGTTGCAGGCCCACACCGCCGGGGTCAATGGCGGTGGATTTGACTGCTTCGTGGTGGGCGCCGCCGAGGGCGTCAGCCAGGTGCTGATCGCCGCCGGTTTTGCCTGGCGCCACGGCTTCGGTGCCTGTGCCTTGCTGACCGCGAACAATGGCAGTGAGAGCTGGCGCCTGCTGACCCCGGCCAGCTACCCGGCCAAGCACGAGCAGATCAACCTGGCCCCGGGCTGGCGCGGGTTGGGCCTGCTGCGCAAGGACGAGGGCTGTTCGCTGCTGCTGATGGGGCCCAACCAGCAGACCTTTGCCCTGTACTTCGAGGGCCAGCAGGAGGTGCTGTTCAGCACCAGCCACCCGGTGGTCAAAAGCAGTTTCTGCCCGATCAGCGGGTTGCTCGCGGTACTGACCGGCGCCCGCGAGCTGCTGGTGTACTCGGTGCGCCAGCGCAAAATGCGCCTGCAGCTGTTCTGTAACCTGGCGCCCGAGAAGGATGCAGCCCATGCATGAGCCAGGCCTGGAGCCGATACGCCATCCGCTGTTGCGTGGCCGGCAGCGCATCGAAGGCCTGTGGTTCAGTGCCGAACGCTGCCCGGAACCCGAGCGTCGGCGCCTGATCCTCAGCCACTGGCAGGCCGGGGCGCGGCTCTACCGCTTTGCCCATGGCGATCTGCTGCGCTTTGCCGCCCCCCAATCGGTGCTGTGCGAGGCACTGCTGGGCTGGCCCCTGATTCGTCACGGCCGGGCCCTGTGTTCGGCGCAACTGGATGCCGGAGAAATCGCTCGGCTGCCGGCGGCCGACCTGTGGCTGGTGCGCGGCAGCCAGGTCCTGGCCTTGCACCTTGGCGACGGGCAGTTGATCGAACCCGGGCGCTGGCTGGAGGTCGGTGACTACCCGCTGCTCGACACCTTCAATTGCGTGATCGCGCTGCCGGCCCCGGTGTTGCAGCCCATCGCCGTGGAAACCGACCTGCGCCAGGTGCTCGGGCCCGCGCTGGCTGCGCCGGACCCCGAGCGGGCCGCGGTGATGCAGGCGATGATCGAACGCCAGCAGCAGAAACAGCGCGAGGGGCGGCAGGCCTCCGCCAGCCCAGCGAGCGCCGGTGCCAACCCAGGCGCGCGGGCGGGCAGCGCTATCGGCGGCGGCAGTGGGGTCTGGGAAAAACTGCTGCTGACGGGCCTGGTCCTGGCGGGGCTGTTGGCGTGGCTTAAGCCCTGGATCCGCGATCGGGCCAGCAGCCTGCCGAGCGCGGCGAGCCCGGAGCCGCTGAGGTCGGCGAGCGATTTCGGCGGCTGGATCCTGGCCCTGGTGCTCAGCGCCATCCTCTTCACCGCCATGCTCGCGCTGCTGGGCAAGCTGCTGCGGCGTAACGGCCAGGGCTGGGCGCCGTCGGTGCCCGCCAGTGCCGCTGCGCCGCCCGCCCCGGGCATCCGCCAGCGGGCCAAGGCCGGGCGCGCCAAACCGGCCCAGTGGCGGCGCTGGCTGAGCCGCCTGACCCTGGGTTCGCGCCTGCGGGATCTGTACGGCAAGCGCCAGGCGGCCTATCTGCGGCGCATGCTCGACATGTTCGAGCGCGGCGACTTGCAAGAAGCCCTGCGTCACGCGATCCCCCTGGGGGGCGAGCCCTCCGGCGAGCAGGCTTTCGGCACCCCCGAACGGCGCCAGGAACTCAAGCTCGGGGAGGCCCGTGGGGCGAGTCGGGCGATGTTGTTTCCCGATGACATGCAAGCCCATCTGCGGCAGCTGTATCGGCAAAGTTTTACCCGCCTGGATCGGGAAGGGCGGATCGAAGAGGCGGTGTTCGTGCTCGCCGAGCTGCTGCACGCCCGCCAGGAGGCCCTGGATTACCTGGAGCGCCACCAGCGCTTTACCCAGGCCGCCGAGCTGGCCCTGGCCTGGGACATGTCGGCGCCACTGATCGTGCGCCTGCTGTGCCTGGCCGATGACTGGCCACGGGCATTGCAGGTGGCGCGCCGGGACGATGCCTTCAACGAAGCGGTGTTGATGCTTCAGGGCAAATGGCCGGAAATCGCCAACAAACTGCGCCTGGAATGGGCCGAGGCGCTGACCAGCAAGGGTCTGTGGTTGCAGGCGGTGGAGGTGATCTGGAACCTGCCGGATGAACGGGAGCGCGCAGCCCGCTGGTTGCTCGATGCCGAAGCCGCCGGTGGCGGGCTGGCGGCAGCGGCCCTGGTCAAGCGCGCTATCCTGCTGCCCGACACCCTGGAGACCTACCGCGGCTATGTGCAGCAACTGCGCGATGACCCGCAGCGCTGCGAGGAGCGCGCGGTGCTGGTCCGGGCGCTGTTGCAGCACCGCAGCCATGGCGGTTCCCTGGCCTGGCTGGCGGGGGCCATTGTGCATGCAGTGCTGGCCGACGTGGCGCAAGGCCTTGGCCCGTTGCTCGCCCATCAGGTGCAGTTGCTGGTCAAGTTGAGCAGCGACAAGCTGCTGCGCGTTGACCTGCCGACCCAACTGTTGCAGCGCTCCAAACCGACACCGCTGCACTCGGTCCTGTCGACCCTGGAATGGGTGGCCGGGGAGAGCGGCAGCCGGGTGATTTTCGATGCGGTGCTGCTGGACGACGAGCGCTACCTGCTGGCCTTGGGCGAAGCCGGGACGCTGGTGGTCGATCGCCACGGCGCGCCGCTGTTCAGTCTGGCGGCCCCGGCCTGGCACATTGTGCTGGGCCATAGCCGGCAGGTGGCCCTGGTGCTGGCCCGGCGCGATGCGGTGTGGCGCGTGAGCAAGCTGGACCTGGTGCAGCGTCGGGTGATCGACCTCGGGGTGCTGGTGATGGAGCATTTTTCCCGAAGTTTCGACGGCTGCGCCTGGACCATAGGCGCCGAGCGCCAGGTGCGGGTGGTGGATGTCGATCGCGGGTTCGAGACCTTGTGGCACGTCAGCGACCTGCCGGGCAGCCTGTTGGGGATCAAAGGCGACGCCGAACACGAGTACCTGTTGCTGGATGCCGGGGAGCGCGGCAGCGAGCGCTGGCATTACCGGTTGCCGGGGCGACGCTTGCAGGGGCGCGATGATGTGCCGCCGCTGACCGAGGTCGGCCAGTTCCAGGTGCTGACGGCCTCCGGGGATGTGTGGCAGGGCTCGATCAAGGACGGCGACAGCGCCGAGTCGACCCTGGTGCTGGCCATGGGCGGCAGTCGCAAGAGCTGGTACCTGCCGGGCCTGGGCGAAGACCTGTTTCATCCGCCCCAGGTGTTTGCCAGCCAGAAGTGGCTATTGATCGATTACCTGGTCGGCGAGCACGAGCAGCGCTGGCACTTTATCAGCCGCAGCGACGACCGCCTGGCGGCGACCCTGACCTGGCCGCAACAGAGCATCGCCCACCTGCGCATGGGTGATTCCCACTGGCTGCTGTTCGACCGCCAGGGGCGCCTGTGCCATATCGATGTCGACACCTGCGAAGTGCGCCACCTGAGCATCCATTGAGCCGCGCCCCTGGTTCCAGGCTTACAGGTCCAGGCTGTGGATCACCTGGGTGGCGTCGTCCGGGTCGGTCCTGTGGCTGAAGCCCAGGGCGCTGGTCAGGTCGCGAATACTGCGGTTGGCGGCGCTGTCCACCGAGTACAGCTGTTTGAAGCCGTTGTTGCGGGCCTCGTCGATCAGGTGCTGCAACAACAGCGCGCCGAGCCCGCGTTGCTGCCAGTCATCGGCCACGGTGACGGCAAACTCGCAGACCTCTGCGCCATCGCCGGCCTGGGCGTAACGGCTGATGCCGATCTCCCGCAGGCTGCCGTTGTCATGAACCAGTGCGACAAAGGCCACCCGTTCCCGATTGCCGACATCCATCAACTGGTCCAGCAAGCGGCCGTCGACTTCCTTCACTTCACCCAGAAAGCGCTGATGCCGGGTCAGCGGCGAGAGGTTTTCGATAAAGGCTTTTTCACGCTCGCGGTCCTGGGCGCGCAGCGGACGGATCAGCACCGGGCTGCCGTCGTTCAGGCGATCGATCCAGTGCTGGCCCTCCTGGGCCGGAAATGACAGCGGGGCAGGGCGCAGGCTTGAGGTGCTGGGCATGGTCGAGTCTCTGGAAAGTAAAAGGGTTGCTGATCATTTACGCCTGTGGCGCGGACGGCACTTGATCAGGGTCAAGCCTTGCGTGGGCGGCCTGACGGATCCGATCACCGGTAAGGCGTACAACCGCCGTGTGCAGGGGGTGGAACTGCCGGCGCCGCAGGCGATCTGTTGTTGGCCCTGGCACGCAATAGGTGGCGGCAGACGGCTCGGGGCGCTTAAGATCGCTCACCGAGCGACACTGGAGGTATCCATGAATAACACTGTTACAGCAGCGAACCAGAGCCATCGGCCCCACGCAGCGAGGGTCAGCCCATGAGCACCCTCGAGCGAGCCATCGCCATTGCCGCCCAGGCCCACGAGGGCCAGTTCGATAAGGGCGGTTCGCCCTATATCCTGCATCCGCTCAAGGTCATGATGCGCGTCTCGACGCTTGAGGAACGCATGGCCGCGGTGTTGCACGACGTGGTGGAAGACACCCCAGTGTCCCTCGACGAACTGCGCGGACAGGGCTTCAGCCCGGCGGTGCTGGCAGCGATCGACGCCCTGACCAAGCGCGAAGGCGAAGATTACCCGCTGTTCGTCGAACGCGCTGGCCGCGACCCCATCGCACGAGTGGTGAAACTGGCGGACCTGGCGGAAAACAGTGACCTGGCGCGCCTGCACAACCCCACCGAAAAAGACTTCCAGCGCCTGGAAAAATATCGCAACGCCATCGCCTACCTCAGCGACCTCAACCCACCCCCGTAGCCGCTGCCGCAGGCTGCGCTGGCCCTCAGGAACACCGCACCTCTGCCTGACCCAACACGGCGCCCATGCCAGCCAGCGCAGCCTCGTGCCTCGGCAGCGGCTACAGCTCGAGATGGCAGGTGACTCTTGCGTCGACTGATGGCAGGCTTCAGGGCGAAATCGCCTGAGCAAGGAGCTGTCCAGATGAATCTGCCCCCTTTCAAATACCATCCCGACCCGGTCGCCAGCGGTTCCGTCGAGCCGTCCGAGGCCAGCTGTATCTGCTGTGAGCAGCCCCGAGGCTTGATCTATGTAGGCCCGGTGTATGCGGTGCAGGACTATGAAGAGAGCTTCTGCCCCTGGTGCATTGCCGATGGCAGCGCCCATGAGAAATTTGCCGCGACCTTCACCGACGAAGACAGCATCGGTCCCGACGACGATGACCTCGACGAACAGATCCGGGACGAAATCAGCCAGCGCACCCCCGGTTTCAGTGGCTGGCAGCAGGAGCAGTGGTTGACCCATTGCGGTGATGGTGCGCAGTTTCTGGGCAAGGCCGGTCACGCCGAGCTGCTGGCACTGGGGCCCGAAGCGATCCTTGCGGTGCAAGATGCCACCGGTCTGCCCAATGGCCCGCAATGGGAAAGTTTCTTCAACGCCCTGGACAAACACCAGGGCCCGACGGCCTACCTGTTCCGCTGCCGCACCTGCCAGACGCTGGCGGCGTACCAGGACAACCTCTGAGGGCGACTGCCTGGCACCTGAGTCGAGCGGCGGTGGCCCCGGTTTCGGGGCCGGTCGCTGCCGACTGGGTCGCCCGGCCCATTGACCACCCATGACGTAGAATCCTCCAGCCTGCCCATCATTTGCCGCCGAGACCTGCTCCCTCCATGCAAACCGCCACTCAACGCCCGCTGTGGAAGATCTACCTGGCATTTCTCGCGCCTATGGTGCTGTCCAACTTCCTGCAAGCGATGTCGGGCACGCTGAACAGTATTTACATCGGCCAAATGCTCGGCACCCAGGCCTTGGCTGCGGTCTCGGGGATGTTCCCCATCGTGTTTTTCTTTATCGCCCTGGTGATCGGTCTCGGTGCCGGTGCCGGGGTGCTGATCGGCCAGGCCTGGGGGGCGCGGGAGCCGGGCACGGTCAAGGCGATTGCCGGCGCGACCTTGTTGCTGGGGGCGATCATCGGCTTGCTGGCGGCGACGGTGGGCAGCCTGTTTGCCCGGGAAGCCCTGCTGGGCCTGGGCACCCCGGCGGATGTGCTGGAGGACGCGGTGTCCTATGCCCGGGTGATGATGCTGACCATGCCGCTGCTGCTGGTGTTTGTGCTGTTCACCCAACTGCTGCGCGGGGTCAGTGACACGCTGTCGCCGCTGTTGGCCCTGGTGGTGTCGACCTGTGTCGGCCTGCTCCTGACCCCGGCGCTGATTCGCGGCTGGCTGGGGTTGCCGGCCATGGGCATCCAGAGCGCGGCCTTGGCTGGGCTGGCGGGCAATATCGCGGCCATGGCGGTTCTGGCCTGGCGCCTGAACCGCAAGCGGCATGTGCTGGCGCTGGACCGTGGGTTGTTCGCGGCCATGCGCCTGGACCTGAATATCCTTGGCAAGGTACTGCGCATCGGCCTGCCGACCGGCTTGCAGATGGTGGTGATCTCGCTGTCGGAGCTGGTGATCCTGGCCCTGGTCAACCAGCACGGTTCCCAGGCCACGGCGGCCTATGGCGCGGTGACGCAGATCGTCAACTACGTGCAGTTCCCGGCGTTGTCGATTGCCATTACCGCCTCGATCCTCGGCGCCCAGGCGATTGGTGCCGGGCGCCTGGAACGTATCGGGCCGATCCTGCGTACGGGGTTGCTGATCAACGTCTGGCTGACCGGCGGCCTGGTGCTCCTGGGTTACCTGTTGTCCCACTGGCTGCTGGGGCTGTTCATCACTGATCCGGTGACCCAGGCCCAGGCCCAGCACCTGCTGCACATCATGCTCTGGAGCATGCTGGTGTTCGGCTTCCAGGCGGTGGTGGGCGGCATCATGCGGGCCAGCGGCACGGTACTGATGCCAGTGATGATTTCGATTTTCTGCATCCTGGCGATCGAAGTGCCGGCGGCCTACCTGTTCAGCGCGCACTTCGGTCTTGAGGGGGTGTGGATGGCGTTCCCGGTGACCTACTTGTGCATGCTGGCGATGCAGAGCGCCTACTACAAGCTGGTCTGGCAGCATCAGAAGATCCAGCGTCTGATCTGACCCGCGCCACGGTGCAACCCGGCCTGGGACGTCGCCCGTGCCGGGTTGCAGTGGGTCATGGCAATTGCGGCAGGTCCTGGGGCCGCAGGTCGAATACCAGAACTTCGGCATCCTCGCCTTGGTCGAGGTGGATGTCCCGCTCATTGCGCAACCGAGCACCGTCGCCTTCCTGCAACCGCTGGCCGTTGACCACCAGGCTGCCGCGCGCCACGTGGATATAGGCGTAACGCTCGGCGTCCAGGGTCAGGCTGGCGGCCTCGGCGCCGTCGAACAGACCGGCGTAGACCCGCGCATCCTGGCGCACATGGAGCGAACCCGCGGCGCCGTCCGGGGAGATGATCAGCTGCAAGCGCCCGCGTTTTTGCTGCGCACTGAAATGCTCCTGCTGGTAACGCGGCTGTGCGCCACTGACCTGGGGCACGATCCAGATTTGCAGGAAGTGCATCGGCCGGGTCGAGCTGTGGTTGAACTCGCTGTGGGCCACGCCGCTGCCGGCACTCATCAATTGCACATCGCCGGGACGGATCACCGAACCGGTGCCCAAGGTGTCTTTGTGTTCCAGGGCGCCTTCGAGCACGTAGGAGAAAATCTCCATGTCGCGGTGCGGGTGTTGACCGAAACCCTTGCCGGCGGCGACCCGGTCGTCATTGATCACCAACAGGTCGGAAAAACCCTGCTCCTTGGGGTTCCAGTAGTTGGCGAAGGAAAACGTGTGGAACGACTTCAGCCAGCCATGGTTGGCGGCGCCACGGTCCGAGGCTTTGCGAAGGGTGAGCATAAGGTCTTCTCCTGAAGGGGGAGCGGGGCTGCGAGATGCAGGGCTCCGGCGTTGAGAAGAAGGTTAATGGTTACTGAAAAGCGCAAAAAGCACCTGAAAGTTGAATGACTGTCTCTTTTGGGTTGACAGTTTCAGGCGGCATTGGCCTGCCTGGTGACGGAATAGTTCACCGGGGGCGGCACCTTCGCCATAATGCACGGGCCTGAATCCAGGCCTTCAAGCGTGCCTTCGACGAGTGCTTTCTTTGTGATCAAAACCGTGGCTATGGTGCTGTTTCCAGACTTCCTCCTGCTCGATATGGCCGGGCCGCTGGAGGTGTTTTCCATCGCCAATCGTTATCTACCCGAGGCCGACCACTACCGGATCTCAACCATTGGCTGCGAGCAGGTGGCGCTGCGCGCCTCGAATGGGGTGCTGGTGCAGGCCGACTACCCCCTGGAACAAGCCCTGGACAGCTACGACCTGTTGCTGGTGCCGGGTGGGCCGGGGGCTTACAACCAGCGGCACTTGCCGTTGCTGGCCTGGCTCGAATCGGCACCGCAGCGTGCCCGGCGCTACGGTTCGATCTGCACCGGGGCCTTTATCCTGGGGCATGCCGGGTTGCTCGACGGCCACCGCGTGACCACCCACTGGCACTACACCGAACGCCTGGGCAAAAGCTTCCCCAAGGCCTTGGTCGAGACCGATCACATCTACCTCCAGGACCGCCGGCTGATCACCTCGGGCGGGGTCACGGCGGGCATCGACCTGGCGCTGTCCATCGTTGCCCAGGACCACGGCAAGAAGGTCGCGCTGGACGTGGCCAAAGTGTTGTTGGTGGTGATGAAGCGCCAGGGCAGCCAGGCGCAGTTCAGCCCGCTGGTGGCGGCGGTGGCGCCCCAGGATTCGCCCATTACCCGGGTCCAGAACCATGTCCTGGAACACCTGGAGCAAGCCTTCAGCATCGAGCGCATGGCCAGCCTGGCGGCCATGAGCGCGCGGCATTTTGCCCGGGTCTTTGCCCGCGAGGTGCAGATGACGCCCATGGAGTTTTTGCAGAGCGCGCGTATCGACCGCGCCCGCAGCCTGCTGGAAAGCAGCGACCTGCCGCTGAAGACGGTGGCCTTTCGCAGTGGCTTTGGCAGCGTGCGGCACATGCGCTTTCTGTTCGCTGAAAAACTCGGCCTGACCCCGACCCAGTACCGTCAGCAGTTCAGTTGAGGGGTGGATGGCCGTGCAGGGCACCGTGATGTCCGTGGCGCTCCCCGTGCCAGCATTGCCCTGCCACGTGTGCCTGCCAAGATAGCGCCGAGCCCTCTGGAAAAGGAAGCGCAGAGCTTGGCCAGGCCCGTCCGCTGATTGAGCGCGCTGTGCCTGGCCAGGTCATTTCGCGCCACAGTGCATGACATGAACCGCCTTGAACCCCATGAACCCGAAGCGGTGCTGCGTTTCGGGCCTTTCACCCTGCAGCGCCAGCAACGCCTGGTCAGTGAAGCGGGACGGCCGCTGCCGTTGGGCGGTCGGGCCTTGGAAATTCTTCTGGTGCTGGTGGAGTGCGCCGGCCAGTTCGTCAGCAAGAACACGCTGATTGCCCGGGTCTGGCCGCGCAGCGTGGTCGAGGAGATCAACCTGCGGGTGCACATCGCCGCGTTGCGCCGAGCCCTGAACGATGGCCGCGACGGCCAGCACTACATCATCAACCTGCCGCAGCGTGGCTACTGTTTCGTGGCCCCGGTGTATGGCCGCGCCCCGGGCGAAAGCCTGGCGAGCGACGCCGCGCCTGCCGGCCCAAGGCACAACCTGCCGGCGCGCCTGAGCCCGGTGATCGGCCGTGAGGAGCTGCTGGGCAGCCTGCTGCGGCGGCTGTCGGGGCAGCGCCTGGTGACCCTGGTCGGCCCGGCCGGGAGCGGCAAGAGCACCCTGGCCCTGCGCCTGGCCGAATTGCGTTTGCCACGTTGTCGCGACGGCGCCTGGCTCGTCGACCTGGGCGCGCTGGGCGAGCCGGCGGCGCTGATCAAACACTTGGCGCACAGCCTGGGGCTGACCCTGGAGCCCGAAGGCTCGTTGAGCGATCTGTGCCGGCAACTGGCCGCGCGGCAGATGCTGCTGGTGCTGGACGGCTGCGAGCACCAGCTGGCGCCTTGCCGGGCCCTGGCAGCGACGCTGTTGCAGGCGGCGCCCCAGGTGTCACTGCTGCTGAGCAGCCGTGAGCCGCTGCGGATGGCCGCCGAGTGGGCACAGCCGGTGCCGGTGCTGGCGCTGCCGCCGCTGTCGGCGCTGCGCAGCGTGAACCAGGCACTGGCCTATCCGGCGGTGCAGTTGTTTGTCAGTCGGGCCCGCGCCGGGCAGCAGGGCTTTTGCCTGCGCGAGCAGGACCTGCTGGCCCTGCGCGATATCTGCCGGCGCCTGGACGGCCTGCCCCTGGCTCTGGAACTGGCGGCGGCCCAGGTCGCGGCACTGGGGATCCAGGGCTTGCAGGCACAGCTGGAGAAGGGTTTGCAGGTGTTGGGCAAGGGCCGGCGCACGGCCGTGGAGCGGCATCAGACCCTGCAGGCGGCCCTGGACTGGAGCTACGAACGCTTGAGCCTGCCCGAGCAGTGGCTGTTCCAGCACCTGGCCTTGTTTCCCGGTGGCTTCAGCCCGGCGGCGGTCAGGCGCAGCGTGGTCGGCAGCGCCCTGGAGCACGCCGATCTGAGTCATTTGTTGGGCCGGCTGGCGGCCAAGTCCCTGCTGAGCCTCGAACCGCGACCGGGTGCCTTGCGCTATCGGTTGCTCAACACCACCCGGGCCTACGCCCGCGACAAACTCGATGAGCCGTTGCAGTTGCGGCATTTGCAGCAGCGTTATGCCCATTACATCGGCTACCCGAGTTGGGGGTCAGGCCGCGAGCTGGCGTTGCAGGTCGTCGAGTAGGCTGCGCACCTGGAGCAGGTCGGGGGTGGCGAAACCTTCGGTGAAGCGCGCGTAGATCGGCTCCAGCACATCCCGCGCCTGTTGATAGCGGCCCTGGTGCTGCCACAGCCGCGCCAGTGAGGTGGCGCTGCGCAGTTCCCAGGCCAGGGCGCCCTGGCGCCGGGCCACGGCCAGGGCCTCGAGCAATACCCCTTCGGCGCTGCGGGCCTGTTGCGGGCAATCCTGGCTCAGCAGGTGGTCGGCCCGCACCCGCAGGATCTCCGGCGCGCTCCAGCCAGCGGCGCCGCTGCTGGCGCGCTCGAGCAAGGCGTCGTCCACCACCTCCGGGCGCAGGGTCAACATGATGTCGCGGATCAGCCCGTCGCCTTCGGCGGCATCGAGATCGTCGCCGGGGGTTGCATCCAGCACCTGGGCATAGTGCCGGCCCCAGGTGTGGAACAGCCGCACCGAGTGTTTCTGCGCCTGTTGCAGCAACAGCCCGAGCAAGGTCCGGGCCGTGGGCGCGTCGCCGTTGTAATGAGCGATGACGCAGCCGGACAGGGCCAGGGTGTAGCAGATCGAGGTGCCATGGTTGATCTGCAACGCCAGCTCCAACGCCTGGCTGGCGGTGCGCCAGGCCTGTTCGGGAAAACCTTGCAGCCACAGGATCCGCGCGAGGATGGTCAGGGACGCCACGCTCTGGTCGTACTGCACGCCAAAGCCGTGGGTAAAGCGATTGCGGTGGCCACTCTGGGCCATGCGCTGGATCACCTGTTCAGCGTGCTGCCGGGCCCGCACCTGGTCCCCGACAAAATGCTCGGCCAACACCTGCAAGCGCTGGGCGCTCAGGGCCAGCAGCGGTTCTTCGTGTGGTCCCAGGCGCTCGAAGTGCCGGCTCTGTTCCAGGGCCTGCCGGTAGTCGCCGCGGCACAGGTTGACCGCCATAAGCCCCGAGACGGCCTTGAGCTGGCCGAGCAGGTCGGCGCAGTGTTCGGCCAGCTCCCGGGCACTGACAAAGGCCTGGAGGGTGGGCGCAGTGGCGCCGCGGGTGTGGTACGAAAAACTGCCCATGGCCAGCTTGAGGCTGATGTTCAAGCGCGGGCAGGGCGTGGCGAACTGCTCCAGCAGGGCCAGGGCTTTGCTCACGTACTGCCCGTGCTCTTTGAGCAGCGACAACTCCTGCCACAACGGCATGGCACTGGCGGCCAGGCGGATGGCGAGGATCTGCGGCCCGTGGGGCCCCAGGCCCCAGTCGAGGGCGGCGCGGATGTCTTCGCGGTGCGGCGCATAGCGGCCGATCCACTGCGCGGTGGGGATCAGCTCCCAGTCATGTTCGGCCTGCTTCATCAGGGCCAGGCAGCGTGCGGCGTGGCGTTCGCGGGTGGCGAACAGCTCGGCGGCCGCGGCGAGTTTCTCCTGCGCATAGCTGCGGGTGGTGTCCAGCAGCCGGTACGCCACCTCGTCGTCGCCGGCTTCCACGTTCAGCAACGACTTGGCCACCAGTTGCGTCACCGAACCCAGTACCTCGCCGGGGGTAATGTGTTCGCCGCCAATCACCGCCGCGGCCGACTCCAGGGAAAAGCTGCCGCGAAACAACGCCAGGCGGCGCAGGCAGATCTGCTCGCAGGGGGTGAGGAGGGCGAAGCTCCAGTCCAGGGTGGCGCGCAAGGTCTGCTGGCGCGGCAGGCTGGTGTCGCGGCCACGGGTCAGGAGGTGGAAGCGGCCCTGCAACTGGGGCAGGAGCCCGGGCAGGCCGAAGCGAGCGATGTGCGCCGCCGCCAGTTCCAGGGCCAGGGGAATGCCGTCCAGGCGATGGCAGACCTCGATGGCCAGGGGCAGCTCGGCGTCGCTCAGTTCGAAGTTTTCCTGGTTCGACAGCGCCCGTTCCAGCAGCAGCTGCAGGGCCGGGTAGCCCAGGGCGTTGGTGCGGTCCAGGGATTCGGCCGCAGGCGGACAGGCCAGTGAGTCCAGGCGCTGCACACATTCGCCCTCGGCCCGCAGGCTTTCGCGGCTGGTGGTCAGGATGTGCAAGTGCGGGGCGCTGCGCAGCAGGGTCTCGCTGATCAGGGCGATGGCATCGAGCAGGTGCTCGCAGTTGTCGATCACCAGCAGCATCTGCCGCTCGCGCAATTGCTCGGCAATGCCTGCCAGGGGGGCTTGGTCACGGGGGGTGAGGTCGAGCAGGGCCGCGAGGTTGGGCACGATCAGCGCCGGGTCGTTGAGCGGCGCCAGGTCCAGCAGGCGGATGCCGTCGCGGTAATGGCCGATCAGCAACTCGGCGACGCGCAAGGCGACGGTGGTCTTGCCGATGCCGCCGGCGCCGGTCAGGGTGATAAAGCGCTGTTGCGGCAGTTGTTGCACCAGGCTGTCGATCAAGGCCTGGCGTCCGATCATCCGCGTGCGCCGTAGCGGCAGGTTATGACCGAGATTGGTGTGGGGCTGGGGCGCGCTGTGGCAGGGCTCCGGCTCGATGCTCAGAGGGGCGACAAAGCTGTAGCCGCGCTGGGCCACGGTGACGATGTAGCGCTGGCCGGCCTGGCCATCACCGAGGGCCTTGCGCAAGGCGGCCATGTGCACCCGCAAGTTGCCGTCCTCGACCACGCTTTTGGGCCAGACGCGGGCGATCAGTTCCTGTTTGCTCACCACGTTGCCGGCGTGTTCCAGCAGGATCAGCAGGATGTCGACCGCCCGTTTGCCCAGGCGCAGCGGCCGGCCGGATTCCAGCACCAGGCGCTGTTGCGGGTGGACGCGATAAGGGCCGAAGTGCACGGCCTGGCCGCTGGCAAGGGGCTTGTACTGACTCATGGACGGTCTCTTTTTCGGCTCGCGAAGCCCACGGTCACACCCGGCCCTAGCGGGCGGTGCGCTGGCTTGCGATGGACCTCGGCATATTCCTCAGGTTTTACCCGGTGTGCAACGAGGGCGGCGCCCGCCGCCCGTCGGTGTTTTGCCTCCACGTCGCGTCGCAGAGCGGCTGCGCACAGGATTTACGGGGCATTGCCGGCCGTCCGCTGGCGGCCCGGGGGCAAGAAAATTAACAACGTTTAACTCGTGCTGGCCCGGGCTCAAGCCCAACTATGGGTGGATTCAAGGCCTGCGCCACGGGCTCGACCGGGCGCCTGGAACAGCCAGGGCCAGCCATCGAGGAGGCCAGGATGAGTAGGGTGGCGATTGTCTATCACAGCGCTTACGGACGGACCCGCAGCCTGGCCGAAGCGGTGTTGGCCGGTGTCCAGAGCCAGCCCGGGAGCCACGGCTGCCTGATCGCGGTGGAGCAGGTGCAGGATCACTGGGACGACCTGCACCGCGCCGACGCGATTATCTTCGGGGCGCCCACCTGCATGGGCAGTCTCTCGGCGCCGTTTCGCGGGTTTATGGACGCCACCGCCGCCTTCTACCTGGCCCAGCCCTGGCGCGACAAGCTGGCGGCCGGCTTCACCCATGCCGACAGCCTCAGTGGCGACACCTTCAACAGCCTGCTGCAACTGGCGGTGTTCGCCTCCCAGCACGGGATGATCTGGGTCGGCCTGGGCCTGCTGCCCGGCAGCGGCAACGAAGGTTCGGCCCTGAACCGGCTCGGCTGTTCCCTGGGGGCCCTGGCCCAGTCGCTGCCCGAACACTTGCCCCAGGCCGCGCCGGCGCTGGCCGACCGACGCACGGCGGCCTGCCTCGGCCAGCGCCTGGCGCAGATTGCCGCGCGCCTGGAGCCTGATCTCGATTGACCCGGCGCGTGGCGCCGATTGTTGTTCGCTTGACCCACCCACGAGGAATCACACCATGAGCACCTTTACTACCCGCGACGGCAGCGAGATCTACTACAAGGACTGGGGCAGCGGCCAGCCCGTGGTCTTCAGCCACGGTTGGCCCCTGAACGCCGACAGTTGGGAGGCGCAGATGCTGTTCCTGGCGTCCAAGGGCTACCGGGTGATCGCCCACGACCGCCGGGGCCACGGTCGCTCCAGCCAGCCCTGGAGCGGCAACGACATGGACACCTATGCCGACGATCTGGCGCAACTGATCGAACTGCTGGACCTGCACGACGCGGTGTTGCTGGGCTTCTCCACCGGCGGTGGCGAGGTGGCACGCTACATCGGTCGTCACGGTTCGGCGCGGGTGGCCAAGGCCGGGCTGATTGCTTCGGTGCCGCCGCTGATGCTCAAGACCGAGGCCAACCCCAAGGGCGTGCCGCTGGAGGTCTTCGATGGCTTGCGCCAGGGGTCGCTGGCGGACCGTTCGCAGCTCTACCGTGACCTCGCCAGCGGGCCGTTTTTCGGCTTCAACCGGCCAGGGGCCGAGGTGTCCCAGGGCCGAATCGACTGGTTCTGGATGCAGGGCATGCTCGCCGGGCATAAAAATGCCTACGACTGCATCCAGGCGTTCTCCGAGACCGACTTCACTGAAGACTTGCTCAAGTTCGATATCCCGACGTTGGTGGTGCACGGTGACGACGACCAGATCGTGCCCATCGAAACCGCCGGCATCGCCTCGGCGCGCCTGGTCAAGGGCGCCCAACTGTTGGTGTACCCAGGAGCCCCCCATGGCCTGACCGACACGCACAAGGAGCGCTTGAACGCTGATTTGCTGGCGTTTATCCAGGGTTGACCCAGGCCGGCGCGGGCCCTGCTCGCGTCGGCTGGGTTACGGGCTCGCGTGCGCGCTACCGGCGTGAGCCTGGGCGCTCTCGCTAAAGCCTGGCAGGCTGTTGCGCGCAGCGGCGAGCCGCAGTTGGTGGCTGCGCCAGGTCATGGGGTTGACCCCTTCGCTGCGGGTGAACATATGGCAGAAGTGGGCCTGATCGCAGAAGCCGCACTCCTGGCTGATCTGGGTCAGGTTGAGGGTGGAGCGGGTGATCAGCTCCTTGGCCCGGGCGATGCGCTGCTGGCGGATCCATTCCTGGGGCGAAAGGCCGGTGCTGCATTTGAACGCGCGGGAGAAATGGCTGCGCGAGAGCGCGCAGGCGCGGGCCAGCTCGCTCACCTCCAGGCTGTGTGCCAGGTTGGCCAGGATCAGTTGCTTGATCAGGCGTTCGCGCCGCGCACACAGGCCTCCGTTGGCGGGTCGAGGGCTGCTCGGCTGGCCAGCGTCGAGGTACAAGGCGGGTTGCTCAAGTCGGGCCATGACAAGTATCCGTGGTCGATGGGAACGCGCGTGCCGGGTCGTCGCCGTGCTCAAAAACATGTTCCCGGAGCGGTGAGACCTGATGCGGATTACTGAAGAGCGAACACCTCACCTGTGGCACGCGAGCGTGCTCCCTCGCCGCAGGGATAGGGGGCACGCTCTATCGCTTAACTGATCGGCATCAGGGGTAGACCCGGGTATTTTTCGCCCCGGGGCGTGGGCTGACGAGTTAAACGTTGTTAATTTCAGCGCCGGGGCCGCCCTCCAGGAACCCTGCCGGCTGGCACGCTGTGGTATCGAGGGCGCCGTGCGGCTCGCGCTCAACGGATGGGGGCGGGCACAACACAGCACAGGTGCCCAAGGCACAACTGCTGCGGTGTGTTTAGGTGCGGGTTTGCCCTTGTGCCCGGACCGACTTATGAACCGCAACGACCTGCGCCGCGTCGACATGAACCTGTTGGTGATTTTCGAAGCCCTGATGTTCGAAAAGAACCTGACTCGGGTGGCGGAAAAACTGTTTATGGGCCAGCCGGCGGTCAGCGCCGCGTTGAGCCGTCTGCGCGATCTGTTCGATGATCCGTTGCTGCTGCGCAACGGCCGGGGCATGGAACCCACCGCCCGGGCGCTGGCGATCCTGCAGGAGCTGAAACCGGCGATGGACACCATTTCCGGTGCGGTCAGCCGGGCCAAGGCGTTCGACCCGTCCAGCAGCTGTGCGGTGTTTCGCATCGGTTTGTCGGATGATGCCGAGTTCGGTCTGTTTCCACCCCTGCTCAGCCAACTGCGCGAAGAGGCGCCGGGGATCATCGTGGTGGTGCGCCGCGCCAACTATTTGCTGATGTCGTCGTTGCTGGCCAGTGGCGAGATCTCGGTGGGGGTCAGCTACACCACCGACCTGCCGGCTAATGCCAAGCGCAAGAAACTGCGGGACATCCCGTGCAAGGTATTGCGCGGCGACAACCGCACGGGGGGCCTGACGCTGGATGACTACTGTGAGCGACCCCACGCCATGGTCTCGTTCTCGGGGGATTTGAGCGGCAATATCGACCTCGACCTGGCGCGAGTCGGGCGTGCACGTCGGGTGGTGCTGGCAGTGCCGCAATTCAGCGGCCTGCGGGCGCTGCTGGCCGGCACCGAGATGCTCGCCACCGTGCCCGACTACGCCGCCTCTGCCCTGACCGAAGGCAGCGCCCTGCGCGCCGAAGACCCGCCGCTGCCGATCGACGCCGCCGAACTGTCCATGGTCTGGAGCGGGGTCCACGACAACGACCCCGCCGAACGCTGGCTGCGCTCGCGCATCGCCGAGCACATGTCCCAACCCTTGGCCTGAAACCCAGCGCCTGTTCACCGGTCCACCTCGATGCAGGTGCCTGTAGTCGCTGCCACCAGGCTCGGGCCGCGTTCGGACGCTGGCCCTCAAGAACGCCTCATCTCACCTGACTGTTCACGGCGTCTGTCCCGGCCAGCGCAGCCTCGTGCCTCGGCAGCGGCTACGGAGGGCGAGGCCATCCCGCATGACTCGGCTCTCGGAAAGAGAGCACGTACATGCAATTTTTCTGCGGCAACGGGTCGCACACTGGGCACTCGATCAAACAACGCAGCCCGGGGAGGGCTATCCAATGGTGTTCGAGCAATGACGGGCTCAACCGGCGAGGCGCGAGCCCAGGACTTTGGCCTGTTGTTTCTGCGGGTCAGTGCCGCGCTGTTTCTGCTGTGGGTCCACGGCGTGCCCAAGTGGCTGCACTACAGCGCCGAACTGTCGCACATCGAGGACCCGTTCCACCTCGGTGCGCACCTGACCCTGTGCCTGGCGATTTTCGCCGAGGTGCTGTGCCCGCTGTTGATCATCGCCGGTGTCCTGGTGCGCCTGGCCTGCCTGCCGGTGTTGCTGCTGTTGGCGGTGGCGCTGCTGCTGGTGCACCCGGATTGGAGCCTGGAACAGGGGCAGTTCGCCTGGCTGCTGCTGATTCTGTTTACCAGCGTGCTGATCGCCGGCCCCGGGCGCCTGGCGCTCAACTCACGTTTCAGTGGAGTACTGCGCCATGTCTGAACGGATTACCGAACCTGCCATGCCCCAGGCGCGACCGGGGGTGGGTGAAGTCGTGACCCTGGTGGTCAAGCACCGGATCAAGGCCGGCCACGAGGCGGACTATGAGGCCTGGCTGCGCGGCATCGTGCGGGTGGCCGGGCAATGGCCGGGGCATTTAGGGGTGGATGTGATTCGCGGTCGGCTGGCTGGGCTGGCGCACTTCACCTGCGTCCTGCGCTTTTGCTCGACCGAGGCCATGCAGCGCTGGCTCGACTCGCCGCAACGCCTGGCGCTGATCAACCAGGCCGCGCCGATGCTGGCCGATGGCGACCAGACCGAGGTCGCCGCGCTCAATGAGTTCTGGTTCGCGCCCCTGGCCGATGCCGCCACACCGCCGCCGCGCTGGAAGCAGGCGGTGGTGACCCTGTGCGTGATTCTGCCCCTGACCCTGCTGATCCCGCTGCTTTGGGGCCCGGTACTGCGCCTGCATCCGTGGCTTTCCAATTACCTGGTCAGCACCTTTTTAGTGACCCTGACTATCGTGTTGTTGGTGGTCTACCTGCTGATGCCGGCCGCCACCCGGCTATTCGCGCCCTGGCTGCAGGCCTCCAGCGCCCATGAGCACCTGGAGCCCGAGCATGGCCAGCAAGGATGACCCGAGCGATCCACGGCGGCGCCAGTTACTGGCTGCCGGCTCGTTGCTCAGCGCCGCGGCGGCCTTCTGGCCACGGCTGTCTTTTGCCTCTTCACCTGTACAAGGAAACCCGATGAACGCCGACCTGATTCTGTTCAATGGCCAATTCCATACCGTGGACCGTGAAAACCCTCGGGCCAGTGCCGTCGCCATCAGCCAGGGGCGCTTTGTCGCCGTGGGCACCGATGCCCAGGCCATGGCCCTGCGCGGCAGTGGCACCCAGGTCATCGACCTCAAGGGGCGCACGGTCATCCCCGGGCTCAACGACTCGCACCTGCACCTGATTCGTGGCGGCCTCAACTACAACCTGGAGCTGCGCTGGGAAGGCGTGCCGTCCCTGGCCGATGCCTTGCGCATGCTCAAGGACCAGGCCGACCGCACGCCGACCCCGCAGTGGGTGCGGGTGGTGGGCGGTTGGAACGAATTTCAGTTCGCCGAAAAGCGCATGCCGACCCTGGAGGAACTGAACCAGGCCGCCCCCGACACCCCGGTGTTCGTCCTGCACCTGTATGACCGGGCCTTGCTCAACCGCGCCGCCTTGCGTGTCGCGGGCTACACCAAGGACACGCCAAACCCGCCCGGCGGCGAGATCGTGCGCGACAGCAGCGGTAACCCCACCGGCATGTTAGTGGCGCGGCCCAACGCGATGATCCTGTATTCGACCCTGGCCAAGGGGCCCAAGCTGCCCCTGGAGTACCAGGTCAACTCGACCCGGCAATTCATGCGCGAGCTCAACCGCCTGGGCCTGACCAGCGCCATCGACGCCGGTGGCGGTTTCCAGAACTACCCCGACGACTACGCAGTGATCGAGCAGTTGGCCAAGGAGCGGCAACTGACGGTGCGCATCGCCTACAACCTGTTCACCCAGAAGCCCAAGGAAGAACTCAGCGACTTCAAGAACTGGACCGGCAGCGTCACCCTGCACCAGGGCGACGATTACCTGCGGCACAACGGCGCCGGCGAGATGCTGGTGTTCTCGGCGGCGGATTTCGAAGACTTCCTCGAACCCCGTCCCGACCTGCCGCTGACCATGGAGCAGGAGTTGGAGCCGGTGGTGCGGCACCTGGTGGAGCAGCGCTGGCCGTTCCGCCTGCACGCCACCTATGACGAATCGATCTCGCGCATGCTCGATGTGTTCGAGAAGGTCAATCGCGACATCCCGTTCAACGGCCTGCTTTGGTTTTTCGACCATGCCGAGACCATCACCCCGAAAAATATCGAGCGCGTGCGGGCCCTGGGTGGCGGGATCGCGATCCAGGACCGCATGGCGTTCCAGGGCGAATACTTCGTCGAGCGCTACGGGGCCAAGGCCGCCGAAGCCACGCCGCCGATCAAGCGCATGCTGGCCGAAGGCGTACCGGTGGGCGCGGGCACCGACGCTACCCGGGTTTCCAGTTACAACCCCTGGACCTCGCTGTACTGGATGGTCAGCGGGCGCACCGTCGGCGGCCTGGAGCTGCACGCCGAAGGCCTGCCGCGCCTGACGGCCCTGGAACTGTTCACCCACGGCAGCGCCTGGTTCTCCTCGGAACAGGGCAAGAAAGGCCAGATCAAGGTCGGCCAGTTGGCGGACGTGGCGGCGTTGTCGGCGGACTTTTTCAGCGTCGACGAAGAGGCCATCAAGTGGATCGAATCGGTGCTGACCGTGGTCGGCGGCAAGGTGGTGTACGGCGCCGGTGACTTCGAGGACCTGGCGCCGACCCGGGTGCCGGTGCTGCCGGACTGGTCGCCGGTGGTCAAGGTCCCGGGCCACTGGCGCCCGACCTCGCCGTTGCAGGCCCAGGTGCACCAGTGCAGCGGCCCGTGCGGCGTGCATGCCCACAGCCATGAACGGGCGCGCCTTTCCAATGTGCCGGTCAGCGACTTCCAGGGGTTCTGGGGCGCGTTCGGCTGCTCGTGTTTTGCCTTTTGAACTCAATCCCCCCACAGGAGTTACCCCATGACTTACAAACGCTTGAACAAAGATGAAGCAGTGGTGCTGTTGGTTGATCACCAGACTGGCCTGATCTCGCTGGTGCAGGACTTCTCGCCCAACGAATTCAAGAACAATGTGCTGGCCCTGGCGGACCTGGCGAAGTTCTTCAAGCTGCCGACCATCCTCACCACCAGCTTCGAACAAGGCCCCAACGGCCCGATCGTGCCCGAGCTCAAGGAGATGTTCCCGGACGCGCCGTACATCCCGCGCCCTGGCCAGATCAATGCCTGGGACAACGAAGACTTCGTCAAGGCGATCAAGGCCACCGGGCGCAAGCAACTGATCATCGCCGGGGTAGTGACCGACGTCTGCGTGGCGTTCCCGACCCTGTCGGCGCTGGCGGAAGGTTTTGATGTGTTCGTGGTCACCGACGCTTCCGGCACCTTCAACGAAACCGTGCAACAAGCGTCCTGGGCGCGCATGACCGCGGCCGGCGCGCAGATGATGAACTGGTTCTCGGTGGCCTGCGAGCTGCACCGCGACTGGCGTAACGACATCGAGGGCCTGGGTAACCTGTTGTCCCAACGCATTCCCAACTACCGCAACCTGATGAACAGCTACAGCGCGCTGACCGCCAAGTAAGCGTCAATCCCAAGCCGCTTGCCCATCCCAGGCAAGCGGCTTTTTTGTGCCTGCTGTAGCCGCTGCCGCAGGCTCGGGCCGCGTTCAGGCGCCGTGTACATCAGGTGAATCACGGTGTTGCGGATGGCCAGCGGCACGCCGTCAACTGCGTTTTTGCAGCCAGCCGAGGAAGCCGCTTTTGCGGGTGTCGATAGGTTTGCCCAGCAGGACCGAGCGGCTGCTTTGCTGGCGTACGGCCTGGAGTTTGTTCAAGGCGCTGCTCACCTCTTTGCGCTGGGCCATGCAATCGCGGGTCAGGGTTTTTTCCAGACGGTAGACGATGCAGGAGGTCAGCGCGGTAAAGCGGGCCTGGGACGGGGTGTCGGCGAGGATGCTCTGTTCCCCCATGACCTCGCTCGGCCCCATGCGTCCGGCTTCGACCTGACGATTGCCCTCGGTCACGCTGACACTGACCACACCGGTGGCAATCACCAGCAGGGCCTCAGGGACTTCGTCCAGCTCCAGAATCACCTCGCCAGCGGCGTACTGGCGGGGCGTCATGGCCTGGGCCATCCGGTCCCGTTCATGGCCATCCAGGGCGCGAAAGACCTTCACCTCATCCAGCAACGCCCTGGCCCTGGAACTGGGCTCGGCGAAACCTTCGGGCTGGCGCGAAATACCGGCGGCTTCAAGGTGCCGGTGCGCCAGGTCGAACAGCTGGTTGCGCACCAGGCCTTTCTGCCCCAGCTCGGCGATAAACCCGCTGGCGACATACTCCGACAGGCTCTCGCCAGCCTCCTTCAGCAGCACCTTGGGCGGTGGATCGAGCAGCAGGCTGTTGCTGCCCTGCAAGGCCCGCTCCAGGGCATCCAGCACCCGCCGTGGACGAATGTGATTAGGCACTTGGATGCTGATCGACACCCCATGCCGGTTGCTCGGTCGGCTGAGGTTGACCAGCTTGGCCTTAGCCGCCACCGAGTTGGGAATCACCGCTGTGGTGCCGACGCTGGTCAGCAGGTGGGTGGCGCGCCAGTCGATGTCCAGCACCTTGCCTTCGACGCCGTCGATCATGATCCAGTCATCCACCTGATACGGCTTGGTGGTGTTGAGTACGATGCCGCTGAACACATCGCTCAAGGTGCTTTGCAGGGCCAGGCCGACAATGATCGCCATGGCCCCGGAGGTCGCCAGCAAGCCCTTGACCGGCAGCTCCAGGACATACCCGGCAGCCGCGACAATCGCCACCAGGAACACCAGGGCGCCAATCACGTCCTGCAACAGGCGGCCGCTGTGGCCGATACGTCGGATCAGCGCCAGGCCGATTAGCTCGGTCAGCACCCGCGCGGCGTACAGCCACCAGATGATCGCCAGCGCCGTGGCACCCAGTTGCAGCACGTTGTTGTCGGGCCAGCCTTGTGCCTGCAACGGGCTGACCCCGGCATTGATGATCAGCGCGCTGTACCCCAGAAACAGCGCCAGGCGCAGGGCCACCCTTGGCAGGCGTTGCGCGAAGGGCGCGAGGTGCCACAGCAGCGCGTCCACCAGCAGCAGGCAGGCACTCCAGAGCAACAGGTGATGAGCGAGAAAGGTCATGGCGGCACCGGATGGGAGGGGGGCGAAAGAGCGCCGGGCAGGCGTGGCTCGGTTGAGGTGGGCCTTGAATTCGGCGGTACGGGGATGCGCCTCGGCGACAACCTGTGCATCAGATTAATCGGGTGCCTGATCGTGAAAAAGCCGCTATAACGCGTTTGACTGTCAACCGAGGCGTGACAATGAACCCGTTCGAAGAGATGCGTATTTTTTGCCAGGTGCTGGATTCCGGCAGCTTCACTGCCGCGGCCGACAAGCTGGGCTTGTCCAAGCAGTTCATCAGTCGCCGCCTGATGCAGCTCGAAGAACGTCTGGGGGTGCGCCTGCTCAACCGCTCCACGCGGCGCCTCGATGTCACGCCCCTGGGCCAGAGCTATTACGAGTCGGCACTGCGCTTGCTCGGCGAGGTCGAGGAAGTGGAGCAGGGCATTGCCGGGCAGAACAGTGAGCCGCGCGGCACCTTGCGCCTGAGCGCGCCGCTGTCGTTCGCCCTGGCGCACCTGGGTTGTCTGTTGCCGCTGTTTTTGCAGCGCTACCCCCAGGTGTCGGTGGAGGTCGACCTCAGCGACCGTCCGGTGGACCTGCTCAGCGAAGGCTATGATCTGGTGCTGCGCATCGGCGTGCTTGAAGACTCGACCCTGATTGCACGCCGCATCGCCAGCATCCAACGCGTCTACTGCGCCAGCCCGGGCTACCTGGCCAGCCGTGGCGTGCCGCAACACCCCGAGCAACTCATTGGCCACGATTGCCTGCCCTATGGTCACGGACGCCAGGTGCAGTGGCGCTTCCAGGTCAAGGGCAAGGTCTTGAGCATCAACGTTGGCGGGCGCATGCGGGTCAACAATGGCGAGTTGCTCAAGGACGCCGCCATCGCCGATCTGGGCATCACCTACCTGCCGACTTTTATCGTCGGTCAGGCGCTGGAGGAGGGGCGTCTGGTGCGGGTGCTGGAAGATTTCGAGCCCGAGCCCCTGACCTTGTCGGCGGTCTACCCCCAGCACCGCCAGGGGTCGAGACCGGTGCAGGCGTTGATCGAGTTTCTGCGTGAACAGTTGATGGATTGAGGCCCAATCCCAGCGCCGGGGCAAAGTGCCATGTGCGCATGGCGGCGCCCGCGCAAGTGGTTTATATTGCGCGCCGCTCACGCCCGGGCGTTTTTTCGCCGGGACCGCGGAATATTCATTCCCAAGGATTCGGGTGCGCAACGGCCCCGTTTCGCTCTGACAAAGAAAGGAAATCCATGTCTTCTCAACTGCTGCGTGCCGCGCTCGTCCTGAGTGCTGTCACCATTTCCTCCCAGGCCAGCGCCGCCCCTGATTTCGCCGCGTGCTTCAGCCTCAAGCCTGGTGTTTCCTTCGGCGCCGAACGCACCACGGTCAGCATCGAAAAGGCCAAGTTCATGGGCCAGGACGCGATTGCGGTGACCCAGTCCGAAGGCGGCGTCAGCTCCGCCAGTTTCTACGACGCCAGCGGCCGCAAATTGCTGGGTAACGTGCGCTATGCCATGGGCGGCGATACCAAGGCGCCGCTGATGACCGAGTCCTACAGCAAGGCGCCGGAGTTCCCGAGCAAGGCGGCCCCGGGCGCCAAGTTCCAGCTCAGCGGCAGCGGCAAGTTGGAAAACCACGCCGACGAGACCAGCACCCCGCTGGAGTACGAAGGTTTCAGCGATTACACCTTTGTCGGCTTCGAAGACCTGCCGACCAAGATCGACTACAAGGACCGCACCTTCAGCAACACCTGCCACCTGAGTGCAGAGTTCGAAGGCGGACGCATGGAAGCCTGGTACGCCCCGGGTTTTGGCCGGGTCAAGTTCGAGCGCTACTCGGGTGATTCGCTGCTGATGGCCGAAGAAATCGACTCGGTGATCCAGGAGTAACCCCCTGCGCCGCGCCACACTTCGCGACGTCGCTCAGCGTTTGCTGAAGGCCAGGCGCGCGGCGAACAACAGAAACAGCGTGCCGGTGGTGCGATCCATCCACCGCATCACCGGCTCCCGTTGCAGGAAGGTACTCAGCGGGCGGGTGGCGCCGATCAACAGCAGCGACCAGGCCAGCCCCAGCACCACATGGATGGCCACCAGGCCAAAGGTCCACGGCACCAGTGGGCTGCCCTGAGGGATGAATTGCGGCAGGAACGACACATAGAAAATGCCGATCTTGGGGTTGAGCACATTGCCCAGCAGGCCCTTGAGAAACCAGTTGGCGCCACGTTGGTCCGGTGCCTTGGCCATCCCCATCGCGCTGCGCGGTGCCAGCAGCATGTTCAGCCCGAGCCAGCACAGGTAAGCCGCGCCGCAGTACTTGAGGGCGGTGTAGGCCAGTTCGGAAACCATGATCAGCGCGCCCAGGCCAAACGCCACCGCCGCGCCCCACAGCAGGCAGCCGGCGTTGATCCCGAGGGCGGCCTGAATCGCCTGGCGCTTGCCTTCGACCGTGGCCGTGCGCAGCACCAGAGCGGTGTCGAGCCCGGGGGTGATAGTCAGGAGCGTGGCGGCCAGGGTGAAGGCCAGGAGGCTGTCGACGAGGGTCATGGCAAGATTCCGCGGCGGGATGTGGCGGGCAGATTAGCACCTGGCCAGCCTGAACCTTTTCCCGCGGCCGCTTTCTATCCCAAATTACGGCTCCCCGGGCGCCCGGGGTCCTGCACGCAGTGCGTGTCATTCGTCGCAGCAGGCCCAAGCCGAGAGTGCCGTTACCGATCATTTCATAGCGCTGGCCTGCCATGCCTCGCGCGGTTGGGCAAAACCCACAGGGCGGCCAACGAAACCCTGAATGAGTGAGGGGTGGAGTATGGGAGGGTGGCGTGCACTGGCGCTTGCATCGGGCCCGGATGCTCTTTAAGTTTTCCGGTCTTGGCTAAAAAACGTCACCCCACCTGCACTTGGAGCTCCCATGAACCTGGCCACCCTGGCGCTGTTTCTCCCGGCCTGCTTCGCCCTGAATATGGCCCCCGGGCCGAATAACCTGCTGTCGGTCAGAAATGCCACGACCTACGGCTTTCGCACGTCGTGCCTGGCCGGCGTGGGTCGGCTGCTGGCGTTTTCGCTGATGATCGCCCTGGCGTCGGCCGGGCTGGCGGTGGTGCTGCAAGCCTCGGAGCTGCTGTTCTACGGAATCAAGATCCTCGGCGCGGGCTACCTGTTGTACCTGGCGTATCAGTTATGGCGCGCCGATACCCGGGTCGAGGCCGAGAGCAACACCGCGTCCCTGGGGTTGTGGGCCCTGGCGCGGCAGGAGTTCCTGGTGGCGATCGGCAATCCCAAGGCGATCCTGATCTTCACTGCGTTTCTGCCGCAGTTCGTCGACCCGTCCGCGCCGATCTCCCCGCAGTTCCTGGTGCTGGGAGGGTTGTTCCTGGTGCTGGAGTGGATCGCCATCAGCGGCTACGCCTTTATGGGGCTGTACATGCGGCGCTGGTTTGCCCGGCCCGCGGGCAAGCGAATCTTTAATCGCTGCTGCGCCGCCTTGTTGTCGGCGGCGGCCTCGGTGCTGTTGCTGGCGCGCCGCGCCTGAGTCACGAGGAGGTGCGCCGGGCTAGCGGGAAAACCGCTTGGCCCCGGCTACGCAGGCAATCACCGCCACGGTGACCCCGAGCATGCCCAGGCTGACGTGTTCGTGGAGCAGGGTGGCGGCCAGCGCCAGGCCGAAAAAGGGTTGCAGCAACTGCAATTGGCCGACGGCGGCGATGCCACCCTGGGCCAGGCCGCGATACCAGAACACGAAGCCGATCAGCATGCTGAACAGTGACACGTAGCCCAGGCTGAGCCAGGCCGGCCGGCTGATGCCGGTAAATCCGGCAGGGGCCAGCAGCCAGGTCGCTCCGGCCATGACCGGCAAGGCCAGCACCAGCGCCCAGCAGATCACCTGCCAGCCGCCCAGGCTCCGCGACAGCCTGGCGCCTTCGGCGTAACCCAGGCCGCAAATCAGCACCGCCAGCAGCATCAGGATGTCGCCAGCGGGGGCGGCACTCAGCCCTTGGGTCAGGGCGAACCCCATCACCAGCCCACTGCCCAGGATCGAAAACAGCCAGAACACCGGGCGCGGCCGTTCGCCGCCGCGCAACACGCCGAACACCGCCGTCGCCAGGGGCAGCAGGCCGAGAAACACGATGGAGTGGGCGGAGGTCACATATTGCAGGGCCAGGGCGGTCAATAACGGAAAGCCCAGCACCACGCCGATGGCGACAATCAACAAGGGCAGCAGTTGGCGGCGGGCAGGGCGCGGCTGCTTGAACGCCAGCAGCAGGCACAGCGCCAGAAGGCCGGCGATGGTGGCCCGGGCGACGGTCAGGAACAGCGGGTTGAACTCCAGCACCGCTATCCGGGTCGCGGGCAGCGAGCCGCTGAAAATAATCACGCCGATCAATCCGTTGAGCCAGCCGCTGGAGGTTTTTTCCAGGGTCGGGTTCGCTGTCTGTTCCATCAGGGCACGCTCGATTGCAAGGGGAGAGGGCAAGGGCCGGGGCCAGGATTGCAGTGGCATGGCGGGTGGCCTGAGGCGCATGCTATGACCCGCTTTCGATACAATCAAAAAATTGTCATGGATACATTGCTCATGCCTCGCGCCCGCTACAAAGCCCTGGTTGATCGCTTCGCCGCCGATATTCGGAGTGGGCGCCTGGCGCCCGGCACGCGCTTGCCGCCCCACCGCCAACTGGCGACCGAGCACCGTCTGGCCCTGGTCACCGCCAGCCGGGTCTACGCCGAACTGGAGGCCATGGGCCTGGTCAGCGGCGAAACCGGGCGCGGCACTTTTGTCCGGGAAACCGCGTTGCCAGCGGGGCAGGGTATCGACCAGCCGGATGTGGTGGCGGGCATGCTTGACCTCAATTTCAACTACCCCTCGGTTCCCGGGCAGGCCGACCTGCTGCGCACGGCCCTGCGCCAGTTGGCGTTGTCCGGCGACCTGGAATCCCTGCTGCGCTACCAGCCCCATGCCGGGCGTTTGCATGAGCGGGCTGGCGTCGCGCGCCATCTGCTGAGCCGCGGGTTGCAGGTCCAGGCCGAGCAGGTGCTGATCGTCAGCGGCGCCCAGCATGGCCTGGCGGTGGCGCTGATGGCGCTGCTGCAACCGGGGGATGTGATCGCCGCCGACGCGCTGACCTACTCGGGGTTCAAGGTGCTGGCCGAATCCCTGCACCTTGAAGTGCTGCCGATCCCCGCCACGGCCCAGGGGCCGGACCTCGACGCCCTCGACCTGCTGTGCCGCCAGCGTTCGGTGCGGGCGCTCTACACCATGCCGACCCTGCACAACCCCATGGGCTGGGTGATGACGATGGAGCAGCGCCGGCAACTGGTGGCGATTGCGCGTGAGCATGGGCTGTCGATCATCGAGGATGGGGCCTACGCGTTTCTGGCCGCCGAGGCGCCGCCGCCGATCGCCGCCCTGGCGCCGGAAAGAACGCTGTATGTGTCCGGGTTTTCCAAGAGTGTCGCCACCGGCCTGCGGGTTGGTTTTATCGCCGCGCCCCTGCCGCAGGTGCCGGCGCTGGAGCGCAGCATCAGGGCCACCACTTGGAACACCGCGGGTATGCTGACGGCGATTGCCTGTGCCTGGATCGACGATGGCACGGTCGCCAGGCTGGAAGCGCAAAAGCGCGCCGACGCAGAGGCGCGGCAGATCCTGGCCGACCAGGTGCTGGCGGGGTTGCCGGTGGTACGCCACCCGTCGTCGTACTTTTTGTGGCTGCCCCTGGCCGAAGAGGTCCGCGCGGACCAGATCGCCATGGCGTTGCTGCGTGAGCAGGTGTCGGTGTCCACGGCCGAACCGTTCGCCACCTCGATCCATGTTCCCCATGCATTGCGCCTGGCCTTGGGCTCGCTGGACATGGGGTCGCTGCGCGAGGCCCTGCTCACGGTGCGGCGGGTGGTGGGCGCTTATTCATGAGGGTCGCCTGCGCTGGGCTGGTCAAAGACCGGGCAACGGCTTTAGGCTTTGCCCCCTGACTTCGCCAATCGCCCTGAGCCGACCATGAACACAGACCCGCAGCGCTGCACGCTTGACGCCGGCATTCTTCAGTTCCCGGTGTTTCACATGCGCGGCGGCACCTCGACCGGGCTGGTCCTGGCCCGGGAGGCCGTGCCCGAGGACGAAGCGCTGCTGGAGGAATTGCTGCGCCACCTGATGGGCGTGCCGCTGGTGGGGGAATGGCCGGGCAACACTCAGATCACCGGGCTGGGCCGTGGCATTCCCACCAGCAACAAGGTGTTTATCGTCGAACGCGTGCCCGGCGAGACGCGCATGACCAGCACCCTGGCGCAACTGGCGGCGGGCAAGAGCCAGATCGACTGGAGCGTCAACTGCGGCAATATGTCGGCCGCCTTGCCGCTCTATGCCCTGGCCCGGGGCTGGCTGGCGCCCGAGGGGCCGACGGCGCAGATCGAAATCTTCAATACCAATACCCGGACCACGCTCTATGCGCGCCTGGGGTTCGCCAATGGCCGCCTGCTCAGCGACACCCGGATCCCGGGGGTCAACGGGGTGTTTCCCGGGGTCGATCTGTTTCTGCACGACCCAGTGGGGGCCAAGACCGGGGCGTTGTTTCCCAGCGGCCAGCGCCGCGACATGCTCAATGGCATCGCCGCCACCTGCATCGATGTCGCGGTGCCGATGATCATCGTCAACGCCGCGGACCTGGGCAAAAGCGGCTATGAAACCCCGGCGCAACTGGAAGCCGACCCCGGGTTCAAGGCGGCCCTGAGCGATCTGCTGGTCGAAGGCGGCCAGCGCATGCAACTGCGCAATCGCAGCGGCGCCCTGATGAGCGCCGATGAACTGCGCCACAGTGAGACCCTTCCGAAACTCTGCATCGTCAGCCCGGCGCAAGCCGGCGGCCACATCAATACCCGCTACTTCACCCCGCAAACCGCCCATCCATCCCTGGCGGTTTCCGGTGGTTGCTGCCTGGCGGCGGCGTGCCTGATCGAGGGCACCGTGGCCCATGACGTGCTCAGTGCACCCCAGGCCCTGGGTGCGAACGTGGGTGAGTTCCCACTGTCGATCGAAAACCCAGCCGGCGTGCTCGACACCCTGATCACCGCACGTTTGGACGGTGAACAGGTGCTGATCGACGCGGCGGCCTATCGGCGCAGCGCCCAGGTGCTGGTGAGCGGCAAGATGGCGCTGTACAACGCCTCGGCGGCCCTGAGCGAGGCGTTGCTGGCGCGCTGAGGCTGCTCAGCGGTTCAAGGCACAACCGGGTAGCGGGCGATCAATCCGCGCACCATGGCTTGCAGCACCTCGGGCCTGTTGGTGGTCAGTGGCACTTGCAACGACACGCCCTCCAGGCGTTGCTCGTCGCTGGCCCAGGGGGGCGCAGCCTCGTGGGACAACACCAGGTCCAGGACCGGGTGCGGCCCGGAATTGAAGTGAAACGTCAGGCAGGGCTCGGTGAAGTAGCAGGACTGGACGGCCGGCGCGCTGGGATCCAGGGCCCCCAGCCAACGCTCTAGTTTCAGCAGTTCCTGGGTGGTCAGGCAGGGATCGACAAAGCTCCAACTGCCGCGCGGGTCCTCGATCCGGCCGCGAACCTGCAGCCAGTTGGCATCCAGGCGTTCCGTGTGCCCGGGGAACTGATAGTTCACTATCTCCAGCAGCACATGGCAGGTCGGCAGGTCGAACAGTTCCAGGGCCATAGCGGGTCGCTCCTTGAGTGGCGGTGGGCGCTCAGCCCGGCAAAAACTGCGGCACTTGCTTGCGCAGGATGTCGATCAGCTCCGGGGCCATGAGCTCGAAATCGTCGGGGATGTTTAGGCAGATGATCTTTTTGTCCCGCAGGTGCGCCTTGAATTTGCTCGACAGTTTGCTGCGGTGCCGCGGCTCCATGACCAGGATCAGGTCGGCCCACTCCAGCAGCTCCGGGCACACCGGCACCTGGGCATCGTGGTTGATCCCGGCCGAGGCGGTTTCGACTCCCGGCCAATCGGCGAATACCTGCTCGGCAGTGGGGCTGCGCAGGCGGTTCTGACTGCAGATAAACAACACATTGACCATCCGATGGCTCCTTGAAAAACAGGGTCGTGCGTCAGCCCGGCGCTTGCGGGCGAAGCGGCCTCAAAAAATGGGACCGCTGCGCAGCGCCGGCAGTTTTCAGATTAGGTATCGGTGTTGACGTCGTCCCACTCCTGCCCCATGTAGCCCATCAACCAGTTAAAGGCGTAGTGGCGCTCATAGGTCACGCTGGCGTCGAGGCCGGCCGGGGGGGCGGTGTTTTTCATCCGGGCTTCGACCACGTTCCAGTCATAGCGGTAGGTGCGGTCGGTCTGGTCGAGGACTTCTTGCAGCGGGCGCGGTTTGGCGTCGGCGATAAATTCCTCGGGGCTGCGCTTGAGCATGATGTCCGCGGCGCGGTTGACGTCGCAGACGTTCTGCGGCTTGTCCAGGGTGTCGACATACCCCAGGGCCCAGAGCAGGACCCAGGCCGATTCGTAGCGCCAGGAAAACTTGATGCGCTGCTCTTCGGAGGGCTGGGGGGTGGTGATAAAAAGGCGTTCTTCCGGGGTAAAGCGCGAGCTCAGGTTGTAGCCCTCAACCAGCGTGTCGACCGTCGGCTGGTCCAGGCCGCTGCCTTTGGCCGCCACCACCAGCAAGGCCATGGCGCGGTAGGCGACGGCGTCAGTGCTGCGCGGGTGGGCGTTGGCTTGGGTGGCGATCGCTGGCAGGCCCGCTGGCAGTGGCACGCCCTCGGCGCGCAGCAGGGCTTCGGAGCGTTCCTTACGCGCGCTGCCCTCGGCTGAGACTTGCTGGTCCATGGCGTGGATCTGCTGCTTGCGCGCTTCGAAGGACTGGGTTTGGGCCTGGGACAGTGAGCCGTGCAGGGTGGCTGCGAGCAGAAGCAGGCCAGCCAGGCTGTTGTTGCCGGTGATAAAGGCCATTCGGGGGATCTTCTTCCTTGGTGGGTAAAGGGTGTGGCTTAGCGGTAATGGGGTTGGCAGGCCTGTTCGGGGTAGAGCTGCTTGAGTCGCTCCAGGCACTCTTGAATCATCCGCGCCTCGCGGGGCAGACGTTCGGCAAACCCAGGCCAGTGAATAAAAATCAGCTCATCGGGCAGCTCCACCAGGGCGCTGATGGCGTCCCAGAAGGCGTCCCAGTTGCAGCCATACCCGTGGGGAAAACCCAGGGCATCGCGCAGCAGGCCATGCAACTGTGGCGCGTCCTGGATGTTCGCCAGGTCGATCTGGAGTGAGGGCAGGCGGTTCATGGGGCGCAGTGCCGGATCAAGGGGTGCATGACGTAGGGCCTGGAAACTAAAAGGTCGGAGGGGTGATGACCCAGAGCACCAGCGCATCGACCTCGCCCGGGTTGCCGTAGCGATGGGGTTCCTGGCTGGAAAAACTGAAGCTGTCACCCTCGTTGAGCTGGAAGTGCCGTTCGCCGACCCACAGCTCAAAGCTGCCGGCCAGCAGGTAGCCGGCTTCTTCGCCTTCGTGGCTGTAGCTGAGCTGGCTGTAGGTGCCCGGTGGAAAACGCGAATGCAGGAACTCCAGCTGCCTTGTCGGCTGGGGGGTCAGCAACTGGTCGACGATGCCGTTTTCGTAATGCACGCTCATGCGGTTTTGCCGGCGCACCACGTAGCCCTGGTCTTCAGGTGCGGTATTGGTTTCGCTGGCGAAGAACCATTGGATGGTCACCCCCAGGCTGCGGGCGATGTTGAACAGCGCCGGAATCGACGGATACGCCAGGTTACGTTCCAACTGGCTGATGTAGCCCGCGGTCAGTTCGCTGTTGTGCGCCAGCTCGGCCAGGGTCATGCCGCGGCGTTTGCGCAGGCCGCGGATCCGTGTGCCGAGAAACTGCGGGCCCGCCGCGTTGCCGTCGGGCGGGGGCGCGCTGTTGGCAGGCGGCATCTTGCTGCTGTTGCTCATGGCGTGCTCCGAACCGTGGAGATGGGCGCGCTGTGGCGCCCGATCCTGGAAAAGGTGCGGAGTATAAAACAGCCTTACAGCTCCCAGGCGACTTTCAAACCTTCATAGATCGCTTCTTCGGCGGTGCGCGGCGCCAGGCAGTCGCCGATCCGGCGAAACTCCACCAGCCCCTGCAACTCGTCGCCCAGGGTGTCGACCACTTGGTGGCCCTGGCACAGCACCAGGCTGTCGATGTTTTCCAGGAGCATGGGTTCGCCGCTGGCGGTGTGTTGCAGGTACACCGTGCTGTCGTCGCAGCCGTACAGGCGCGCGTAGGGAATGATCGGGATGGCCAGGCGATGCAGCTCGCCGGCCAGTTGGTCGCGTACGTAAAGCGGCAGGTTTTCCCCGCAGTGGGTGCCGTTGACCGCCAGTTGCACCTGATGCCCGGCGCGCACCAGGCGTTCGGCGATGCCGGGGCCGATCCAGTCGCAGCGCCAGTCGACCACCACCACCGAACGCCCCAGTTGCACCTCGTCGCGCAGCACTTGCCAGGCATCCACCACTTGCAGTTCGCCGCCGCGCTCGAAGGCCGGCCAGTAGGGCTCGGCGCCGGTGGCGATGATCACCAGGTCCGGGCGCTCGCGTTCCACCAGTGCGCGGTCGACCCGGGTATTGCGCACCACCCGCACCCCGGCCAAGTGCATCTCGCGTTGCAGGTTGGTGCTGGCGCCGCCGAACTCGCTGCGCCGTGGCAGTAACTGCGCCAGCAGCACCTGGCCGCCCAGTTGCGCGCTGGCCTCGTAGAGCGTGACCTCGTGCCCCCGTTGCGCGGCCACCGCGGCGGCCTTCATCCCGGCCGGGCCGCCACCAGCGACCATGATCCGCTTGGGCTGGGCGCTGCTGCGCAGGGTGCCGAATTGCAGCTCGCGCCCGGTTTCCGGGTGCTGGATGCAGGAGATCGGCAAGCCTTTGTGAAAGTGGCCGATGCAGGCCTGGTTGCAGGCGATGCAGGCGCGCACGTCTTCGGCGCGCCCGCTGTCGGTCTTGTTCGGCATTTGCGGGTCGCAGATCAATGCGCGGGTCATGCCGCACACGTCGGCCTGGCCACGGGCCAGGATCAGTTCGGCTTCCTGGGGCTGGTTGATGCGCCCGGTGACGAACAGCGGAATCTGCAGGCTGGCCTTGAACGTCCCGGCCTCCCGGGCCAGGTACGCGGCCTCGATCGCCATCGGCGGCACGATGTGCACCGCGCCGCCCAGGGACGCCGAGGTACCGGCGACGATGTGCACGTAATCCAGCTGCCGTTGCAGGGCCTGCACCGCCGCCAGGGAGTCGTCCTCGCTCAGGCCCTCGGGGTCGCGTTCATCGGCGCTGATGCGCAGGCCGATGATGAACTGCTCGTCGGTGCTGGCGCGGATCGCGGCGATCACCTCGCGTACAAACCGCAGGCGTTGCTCCAGGTCGCCGTTGTAGCCATCGCTGCGCTGGTTGACCCGGGGGTTGATGAATTGCGCCGGCAGGTAGCCATGGCTGGCGACCACCTCCACGCCATCCAGTCCGGCCTGGTACAGGCGCCGGGCGGCGCTGGCGTAACCGCGAATGATCTCGTCGATCATGCCTTGGTCCAGGGCCCGGGGCATGACCCGGAACCGTTCGTTGGGCACCGCCGAGGCCGAATAGGCCACGGCCAGCAGACCATCGCTGGACTCCATGATCTCGCGCCCCGGGTGGAAGATCTGCGACAGCACCAGGGTGCCGTGGGCGTGGCAGGTTTCGGCCAGGCGCCGATAGCCGTCGATGCAGGCGTCATCGGTGGCCATCAGCACGTGGGAGGTGTAGCGCGCACTGTCATGGACCCCGGCCACCTGCAGCACAATCAGCCCGACGCCGCCCTCGGCCCGCGCCCGGTGGTAGGCGATCAACTGCTCGTTGACCAGGTTGTCGGTGGGCATGGAGGTGTCGTGGCCGCTGGACATGATGCGGTTCTTCAGGCGTTTGCCACGGATCTGCAACGGTTCGAACAGGTGCGTGAAGGCGGAGGACGGCGTCGACATGGGAAAGCTCCAGGCGGGCCGAAGACGCGAAGACGGGTATTCGGCGTTTTTATTATTTCGCTATAGAAATTTACCACCAGTAAAAAATCAACTTGTTTTTTTACTGGTGGTTGCAGTAGCTTCGTTTTGTGCCTGCTCTTGGGGCCACCCTCACAACAATAAAAAAGGACCCTGGCGGCGATGGCCCAAGGGGGACCTGCACGAGGAACCAATGATGAAATCGAACACGCGCAAACAGGGCTTTTATCCGTGGCTCCTGCTTCTGGCTGCCGGCCTGGGCAGTGCCCAGGCCGCACCGGACATGGTGGTGGTCGGGTACGGCGGAGCCGGCCAAAAAGCCCAGAACGTGGCGATCTTCCAACCCTTCAGCAAGGCCGACGGCAGCCAGTTGATCCAGAGCGAATACAACGGCGAGATGGCGCGGATCAAAGTCATGGTCGACACCGGCAGCGTCGACTGGGATGTGGTGCAGATCGAAGGCCCGGATTTGATGCGCGGCTGCGAGGAGGGCATGTACGAGCGCCTTGACTGGAAGGTCCTGGGGCATGCCGAGCAGTTGATTCCCGATGCCGCGCAAGACTGTGGTTCAGCGGTCCTGGTCTGGAGCGTGGCGATTGCCTATGACCGCCAGAAGCTGGCCCAGGCACCGACCTCCTGGGCTGATTTCTGGGACGTGAAGAAAATCCCCGGCAAGCGTGGCCTGCGCAAACGCGCGGTGTACAACCTGGAATTCGCCCTGATGGCGGACGGGGTCAAGGTCGAGGACGTGTACAAGGTCCTGGCCACCCCCGCCGGCGTCGACCGCGCGTTCGCCAAGTTGGGTGAGCTCAAGCCCTATGTCCAGTGGTGGGAAGCCGGCGCACAACCGGCGCAATGGCTGAGCGCCGGCGATGTGGTGATGACCTCGACCTACAGCGGCCGGATCGCCTCGGCGGCCCAGGATGGCAGCCCCCTGGCGCTGGTCTGGCCGGGCAGCCTGTACGGCATGGATTACTGGGCGATCATCAAGGGCTCGCGGCATGTCGATCAGGCCAAGCGCTTTATCGCCTTTGCCAACCGGCCAGAGGTGCAGGTCAATTACGTGCAGCAGATCCCCTATGGGCCGACCAATACCCAGGCTGCGGCGCAGCTGGATCCGAAGCTGGCGCAATGGGTGCCGACCTCGGCGCAGAACCTGACGGGGGCGCTGTCGATGAACGTCGAGTTCTGGGTCGATCATGGCGAGGAACTCGAAGAGCGCTTCAACGCCTGGGCCAGCAAGTAGTGGTGGGCGGGCTGGACGTCTGTCGGCGTCCAGCCCTATTGTTCGCGCAGCCGATCAGCCTGGAGAACCTGATGATGAATACCCTTGCACCGCCGCTTGGCCCTGTCCCTGCTGCTGGCGGCCCCGAGCGCAGCGCCACTGAACAACGCCTGCGTGAAGAGCTGGCCGCCTGTTACCGCTTGGTTGCGCACTTTCGCATGACCGACCTGATCTTTACCCATATCTCAGTGCGCCTGCCGGGGCCGGAACACCATTTTCTGATCAACCCCTATGGCCTGATGTTTGAGGAAATCACCGCGTCGAACCTGGTCAAGATCGGCCTTGACGGGCGTGCGGTGGAGGCCTCGGCGTACCCGGTCAACCCGGCGGGGTTTGTGATTCACAGTGCGATCCACGGCGCCCGTGAGGATGCCCAATGCGTGCTGCACACCCACACTCGCTCCGGTTGCGCCGTGGCGGCGCTCAAGTGCGGCTTGCTGCCGGTGAATCAGATCTCCATGGAGTTTTACGGGCGCGTGGCCTATCACGATTACGAAGGTGTGGCCCTGGACATGGGCGAACAGCAACGGCTGGTGGCCGACCTGGGGGACAAACCGGTGCTGATGCTGCGCAACCACGGCCTGTTGACCGTGGGCGAGAGTGTGAGCCAGGCGTTCTTGCGCATGTATTACCTGGAGAAAGCCTGCGACATTCAGCTCGCGGCCCAGGCCGCGGGGGAACTGGTGCTGCCGCCGGCAGACGTGTGCGAATACACCGAGCGCCAGTTCAACGATCCCGGCCGCCCTCTGGAGGAAGGCGAACTCAACGACCCCGACGCCCTGCAACTGGCCTGGTCCGCCCTGTTGCGCCTCCTCGACCGCACCGCCCCCGACTACCGCCAATAACCCGTACCCGCTGCCGCAGGCTGCGTTGTCCCTCTAAAGCACCGTATTTCTTCCGGATGTATTACGGCGTACTTGAGGGGCCGCGCAACCTCGTGCCTTGGCCGTGGCTACAGGAGGGGTTAGAAGCGCAGGGTGGCGCCGGTGCTGAGCCAGCGGTCGCGGGTTTCTGTGAGGTTTTGTCCGAACACCAGGTCGAGGTCGATGCGGTTTCCGACATGCAGCCTGGGCCCGGCTTGCCAGGCCTGTTCGCCGCCGCGCTGGCCGTAGCGTTCGGCGATCAGGGTCAGGCTCTCGGCCAGGTCGTATTCCAGTCCGGTGCCCCAGGTCCAGCGGTGGTTCTGCTGGCCGTCGTCATAGGCATGGCTCCAGCCGGCGTTGAGGTTCAGGCGCAGGGCCTGGATGGGCGAGTAGGTCAGGGGCAGGTTGAAGTCGGCGCCGTCAAAAGTGTGGCTGCGGTTCAGGGCCACGTGCGCCGAGGTGGCCAGGGCCAGTTGCAGACCGAGGTCTTCACGGTCGAACAGTTGCACCTTGAGCTGCGGGCTCAGCTGGGTCTCGGAGGCGCCGTCTTCCCGGCCGTGCTGCACTTCGACGCCCAGTTGTGCCCAGGGCAGAGCCTGGAAGGTGCAGGCCGGCGAGAGCACGGTCTGTTGGCTGGAATGGTCATGCCGATTGCTCTGGTGCCAGAGGTCGACGTTGCATTCACCCGGCGCGTTGATCCCGCCGTCGTCAACCACGTAGGCACCCCCTGCCGCACGGGCGGTGGAGAACATCGACAGCAGCACGACCAACGCCAGGATCACGCTGATGAACTGCAGGTTTCGCCGCAGCATCCTTACCCGGGAGGGCGGCAGGCTGTTGCTGATGGAAGTGAAGGCGCCCGGATTGAGGGCACGATGACGCTTGGGCTTGAGCATGGTTGAACTCCGGCTGGGTCGGGGCGATACCCCCCGCATGCGGGCATGCAGGGGGCGTTCAAAGGGGGGCTCGTTGTGGATGAAAAGGCTGCGGGTTATTGCCAGTCACTGACCGACAGGGTCTGAATGCCCTGGGCCTTGGCCCGGGCCAGCAGTTCTTCGGTGTCTTCGCCGCCGGGCAAGGCAATCACCAGGTCCGGGCGGCTGTCCTTGAGCATGAAGGCATTGCGCAGACGCTCGGCGTGCTTGCCGTGCAGTTGCCAGTTGGGCGGGTAGCGCACGATGTCGGCGCCGATTTCCCGGGCCCAGTCTTCGACTTCTGCCCCCAGAAACTGGCTGCCGCCGTGAATCAGCACCCGCACTTCGTGCATGCGCTGGAAGGCTTCCAGTACCCGCCGGCACAGGTGGGTGTCGGTGTAGTGGCGCCCGGCGCAGATCAGGATGCGCATTGCTCTGTTTCCTTGCGGTCAATGGTGTCGGGAGCGTCTGCCAGGCCGTCACCGGCCAGGCTGCTGTTGATGTCGCGTTCGCCGGCGCGTTCCAGGGCCGGGTACGCCAGGGCGGCGATGTGGTGATGCACGCGGCGGTAGTCGCGCAGCAGGCGCTGGAAAATATCGCCGGACTCGGCCCAGGCGCTCTTGTCTTCGCGCAAGGTCCTAAAGTGTTCGCGGCTGGCCATGGCTTCGAGCCTTCTCACCACTTCCTTGCGGCTGACCAACTGGTGCGCGGTGGGCAGGTCTTCGCGCAGGAACACGGTCACCGCCAGGCTCAGGCTTTCCAGGACTTCGCGGTGCAACGGGTACAGGGTGCCCAGCTCGAAGGCCGAGAAGTGTTCGCCCCGGCGCAGACGCCGCGCCGCCAATTGCGCGAGGCTGGTGGAGAGAATGTCGCCGGCGTGCTCCAGGTTGATCACGAACATCAGGATTTCCTGGGAACGGTCGGCATCCTGGTCGCTGATGCCTTCCTTGCCGATATCTGCCAGGTAGGCGCGGATCGCCGCGCTGAGCAGGTCCAGGGACTGGTCGATGCGCCGCACCTCATCGGCGTTGGCCTGCTCCGAGGTGCGCAGCAGTTGCAGCACCCGGCTGAGCATGCTCGACAGCATGTCGGCCATGCGCAGGGCTTCGCGGGCGGCGTTGGCCAGGCCGATGTTGGCCACTTCCAGGCCGGACTCGTCCAGGTACAGCGGCATGCCCGGGTCGACTACCCGCTCGGGCTCCGGCAGCAGCCGGGTGAGCAGGGCGGCGAGGGGCCCGGTGAAGCCGATGAACAGCACCGCCAGCACCAGGCTGAAGGCGGTGTGCAACCCCACCACCAGCAGCGCCGGCGGCAGTTGGCCGAGGGCTTGGTGCTGGGCCAGCAACGGCACCCAGGGCAGCAGCATCAGCACCCCGCTCAGGCGCACCAGCAAATTGCCCAGGGGCAGGCGCCGGGCGACGCTGGAGCCGGCGTTGAACACCGAAGGCAGCGCGCCGCCGATGTTCACCCCCAGCACCAGGGCCATGCTGGTGGACGGCGAAAGCAGGCCGGCGCCCGCCAGGGAGGCAATCAGCAGCACCACCGCGACGCTGGAGTGGCAGGCCCAGGCCAGCACCGTGGCCACCAGCAGCGCCAGCAACAGCTCGCCGTCCAGGCTTTGCATCAGCAGTTGGAACACCGCCGAGCCTTCGACGTCGCCCAGGGTCGCGCCGAGCATGCGCAGGGCCAGCAGCATCAGACCGAGGCCGATCAGGGCGCAGCCCAGGCTTTCGAAACGTGAATCGTCGCGCAGGCGGAACACGATAAAGCCGACCAGCAGCACCAGCGGGGTGACGATCGAGATATCGAAACTCAGCAGTTGCACCACCAGGGTCGAGCCGATATTGGCGCCCAGCATCACCGCCAGCGCAGGCGCCAGGCTCAAGGTTCCGGCGGCGGTAAACGAGGTGGCCATCAGGCTGACGGCTGTGCTGCTCTGCAGCACCCCGGTGATACCGATGCCACAGGCCAGGGCCATCCAGCGGTTAGTCAGGTTTTGTCCCAGCCACTGGCGCAATTGCGTGCCGAAACCGCGCAGCAGGGCCGAGGAAATCATATGGGTGCCCCACAGCAACAGGGCGATGGAACCAGCGAGATTGATTAGCAGAGTAGTTCCCGACATGAGGACTCTCCTTGAACTGTTTCATGGTCTAGCGGGCCGCAACCCGAATCGAGGTGCGGTTGATGGCGCTGCTGAACGCCAGAAAAAATCGGACTTCAACCGCGCTCAACCAGCCCCTGGCATAGAGCCGGACGCTGATGGCGGTGAGGAGCCTGGCGCTGTTCGACAGGCCGATCACCAGCAGGGCACGCAGGGCCCGATCAAGCAGTTGCCACAGGTGTTGGATCAGTCGCATTGCCGTTCTCCCCTGGGTGTTGGGAGGAGCCGTTACCGATGCAGGGTGGCCGCCAAACCGGCCGGCCACCCCGGACTCAGGTGCTTAGAACCACTGCTTGAAGCGGCGGATGTAGATGGTCTTCATGGTCTGGGCCACGACGCAGTAGCAGAGCAGGGTGCCGACCAGCCACGGGAAGTATTCCCACGGCAGCGGTACCAGGCCGACCATCGCGCCCAGCGGCGAGAAGGGCACGTAGATCCCCAGTGCCATCACCAGGCCGGTGGCCAGCATCACCGGCAGCGCGGCGGTGCTCTGGATGAACGGGATCTTGCGGGTACGCAGCATGTGCACCACCAGGGTCTGCGAGAGCAGGCCTTCGATGAACCAGCCGGACTGGAACAGGGCAGCCATTTCCACGCTGTTGGCGGCGAACACGAACCACATCAGGGCAAAGGTGGAGATGTCGAAGATCGACGAGGTCGGCCCGATCCACAGCATGAAACGGCCAATGTTGTTGGCGTCCCACTTGCGCGGCTTGCTCAGGTATTCCTTGTCCATCTTGTCCCACGGCAGCGCCAGCTGGGAGAAGTCGTACATCAGGTTCTGCAACAGCAGGTGGATCGCCAGCATCGGCAGGAACGGGATGAAGGCACTGGCCACCAGCACCGAGAACACGTTGCCGAAGTTGGAACTGGCGGTCATGTTCAGGTACTTCATGATGTTGCCGAAGGTTTCGCGACCTTTGATCACCCCTTCTTCCAGCACCATCAGGCTCTTTTCCAAGAGGATGATGTCGGCCGATTCCTTGGCGATGTCGGTGCCGCTGTCCACCGAGATGCCGACGTCGGCATCGCGCAGCGCCGGGGCATCGTTGATGCCGTCGCCGAGGAAGCCCACGGTGTGCCCGTTGGCCTGCAGGGCCTTGAGCACCCGGGATTTCTGCAGCGGGGTGAGCTTGGCGAAGACCGTGCGCTCTTCCACCAGGCGGCTGAGGGACACGTCATCCATTTGCTCGATGTCGCGACCCAGTACCGGCACCCCGACTTCCAGGCCGACTTCGCGGCAGATCTTGGCGGTGACGATTGGGTTGTCGCCGGTCAGGACTTTGACGATTACGCCGTTTTCACGCAGGGCGGCAATGGCCGGGCCCGCGGTTTCCTTGGGCGGATCGAGGAAGGTCAGCAGGCCTTCGATGACCAGCTCGCGCTCGTCGCTGGCGCTGTACTGCGCCCGGATTGCCTCGGGTGCCAGGTCGCGGGTGCCCACCAGCAGCACGCGGAAACCGTCGCGGTTGTATTCCTCGGCCTGCTCCAGCAGGGCGGCGCGGCGCTCGGTGTCAAGTTCAACGACCTTGCCGTTCTGGCGCACCTGGGTCGCGGTTTCGAGCATTTCCTCGACCGCGCCCTTGCACACCATCAGGTGATGGCCGCTGTCATCCGCGAGGATCACCGAGAGACGGCGGCGCACGAAGTCAAACGGCAGTTCGTCAACCTTGGTCCAGGCCTGGGGCGGGCTGAACTTTGGGTTTTCTTCGGCGAAGCGCACCACGGCGCGGTCCATCAGGTTTTTCATGCCGCTCTGGTGGTAGCTGTTGAGCCAGGCCAGTTGCAGCACCTGGTCACAGCGCCCGCCGGTCATGTCGACGTGGCGTTCGAGGATGATCCGGTCCTGGGTCAGGGTGCCGGTCTTGTCGGTGCAGAGCACGTCCATGGCGCCGAAGTTCTGGATCGCATTCAGGCGTTTGACCACCACCTTGCGCTTGGCCATGGCGGCGGCGCCCTTGGCCAGGTTGGCGCTGACGATCATCGGCAGCATTTCCGGGGTCAGGCCGACGGCCACCGCCAGGGCGAACATAAAGGCTTCGGCCCAGTCACCCTTGGTGAAGCCGTTGATCAGCAGGACGATGGGCACCATCACCAGCATGAAGCGGATCAGCAGCCAGCTGACGCTGTTGACCCCACGGTCGAACGCGGTCTGGCTGCGGGTGCCGACAATGGAACGGGCCAGGGAACCGAAGTAGGTGCGCGAGCCGGTGGCTACCACCACCGCCGTGGCGGTACCGCTGACCACGTTGGTGCCCATGAAGCAGATGTTCGGCAGGTCGAGCAGGTCCTGCTGGTCGGCGGCGACGCTGTTGGCGGACTTTTCCTGGACCGCGCCCAGGGTGTCGTATTTCTCGACCGGCAAGGCTTCGCCGGTCAGCACGGCCTGGCTGATAAACAGGTCACGGGATTCGATCAGGCGGATATCGGCCGGGATCATGTCGCCCGCCGACAGGCGCACGATGTCGCCCACCACCAGGTCCCGCATGGGCACTTCGCGCAACTGGGCTTGCATGCCCATCTGCTCGCGACGCAGGACGGCGGCGGTGGTCCGCACCATGGCCTTGAGGGCCTCGGCGGCCTTGGCCGAACGGTGTTCCTGCCAGAAACGCATCAGGCCGCTGGCCAGGACCATGACCAGGACAATGATGACCCCGGTGAGGTCGGTTTCTTCGCCGTCTTGCAGCGGCAGCCAGAAGTCCGTGATGAAGCTGATGCCGGTCAGGGTCATCAGCACATAGATGAAGGGGTTGTTGAAGGCCTGGAGCAATTGCAGCAGGGCGTGGGGCGGGTGGTCGTGGGCCACTTCGTTGAAGCCGTCCCGGTGCAGGCGGCCTTCGGCGTCCAGTTCGGTCAGGCCATTGGTGTTGGATTTGACGTTGCCCAGGGTCACGTCAAGGCTGTTCTGGGCTTCCCGGGCCGCACGCATCGACAGCTTGTTTTCGTCGCTGGACGCGTTGCCGTTCTGTGCCTTGGGTTTTTTTACTGCTGTAGTCATTGCGTGTGCTCCTGCCGCAGTCTCGCGGCACGACACACAAACAACTCACCTGATTAAAGACGAGCGAAAGTATGTCGAGCCGCCAGTAAGCGATCGATTCAGGTAGTTGCGTTTTATGGGTTTTAACGTTCGCTGCATAACCCGTGATAATGGATATACAGCGAACCGACTACTGGCCTCTTCCATAACAGGCTCCCATTAAGTTTGTTTAAAGCGGGCAACAGTAAGTTGCCGAATTCCTTATATAAGGAAAACGCTCGGGAAGAACACGCAAGTGTCTTCGGATCAGTGGAAAGTGTGGGTTCCGAGGTACAGGCTGTAGATCATTCCGGCCTGCTGGAACAACTGCGCGATACTCCGACTCTGTGGGTCTTGACTGTCATCGACACACCAGCGTTGCTGGAGCTGACCGGTGGCCGGGCAGACGCGCCAAGTGGACCGCAGGTGGGCCTGGGTACGGGCGCAAGGGGCGGAGAAGGGCGAACGTGCGGCGACACTGCGCTCACGGCACAGCTTGACGCGCATGGTCGAAGCAAAGGCGCGTACGCCTGGCATTACTGCGGATTTGAAGTTCATAACATTTACCTCGCGACCGGACTGGCTCCGGTGGAGGCAAGTTACGATGGAGCGTCAAGCTCTAGCGCATCTCACCCGACCGAAGAGTCGAGTCCCGTCATTGCCTGGGTTAAGTGCCTGGTTCTGCGCAGAGGCAGCGGCCAGACAGCGACTAGATACTGTGTCCATTGGCTTCTTTAGTGAGTTGAAAAATGGCCGGTGTTGCCGGCCCGCGCAATTTACTGGCGAGGGGGGGTGAAGTCAACATTAAACCACTCGAATGAGTGTATTAATTGGCATTAGACAGGAACGGTACAGGAAGTCGGCGGATTTATGGCAGTGTGCTATTTATTGCCATAGCCAAGTGTGCCGTTATTGCAAGTCAGTGCTCAGGGAAACTATCCCTGGGCACTGTTGTAATTAATGAGAGCGATTATGGCGCCGTCAGATGCCGGGATATATCCCGATAAGTCTGACTGTCGGTGGCGGCCAGTAATTGCCGGCCGTCTTTGAAGGTGCCGATAAACGTTACTTCGGTCTGGGTGCCCGCCATCAGATAACCGGCAATTGCCCCCACCGGCCCCAGAAGCATGGCCCCGGCGATACCGAAGCCCAGTGCATCCTTATTGGCGACAGAGTCCTGGGTGGCGATTTCCAGGGTCTTGAAAGCCGAAGCCTTGAGCACCACGCCGGGGGAGGTATTGAAGGCGGTCTTGAGCCTGAAGCTGCCGTTGCGGTACTCGCCATCACCTTGAAGGAAGTCACCTGCGAGAACTTGGATCGTTGCCATGTCGAATCATCCTTATCCAAACATTGCGGGAGTCAGCATCAGGCACCAGCCCGGCAAGGGGGTCAACGCCAGTGCGATGAGGGGCGATACCGTCAGTCGGTGGCCCGTGTCCTGAGCATCGACCTGGCCCCGGGCCCTTGAACTGATCCAGGTCAGGGTTGCGGGTGCTGATCCGGCCTGTTGCCGAGGCCGGCCGACGCACGGTAGAGCTGCCGTGTCCTTGCCGGCGGGTGGCGGTGTAGCGGTGGTAAATGTTGGGTGGCGAGGGCGTGTGAAGGGTGATGTTAAAAAATGTTAGATTGAAAAATAACTTCACATAATCCGTTCATTGGTGGATTATCTGTTCCAACCTGACAACAAAACCAAGCAGGATGGCCCTCATGTACGACAAGGCCCCGTTGCACCCGCCGAGTGACAAGGCTCCTCGGTCGGCCCAAGCCCACTCTTTGCATGCCTCGCTGTGCGTGGCCCACCCCGAACCCGCCGAGCTGCTGGCCACCGCCTTTGGTGTCAGCCTCGCGGTGATCCGGCAGGCCGTATCGCTTCTGTCTGCTCCCGCCGTCGCCCAGGCGCTACCCGGGAGTGCGCTGATCAGCGCCAACCTCTATTCCCTCGACGCGGCCCGCCGCCTGCGCGCTGCCGCGCAGCGCACGCCGTTGTCTTCTTCTGGAGTTGCTCATGAATAACAAAAACGTCGGTGTTGTCGGTCTCGGTGCCATGGGGCTGGGGATTGCCCGCTCGCTGTTGCGCAGCGGCTTCAATGTGCATGCCTGTGATGTGCGCGCCGCGGTCACCGAGCAATTTGCCAGTGAAGGTGGGGTGGCCTGTGCCAGTGCTGCGCAGATGGCCGCCGAATGTGACGTGATCATCACCGTGGTGGTGAACGCCGAGCAGACTGAAAGCGTGCTGTTCGGCGACGGTGCGGCGGTTGCGGCCCTGCGTCCCGGCAGCCTGGTGATCGGCTGTGCCACCGTGGCCCCGACCTACGCCGTGGACCTCGGCCAGCGCCTGGCCGATCAAGGCCTGCTGTACCTCGACGCGCCGATTTCCGGTGGCGCGGCCAAGGCGGCGGCCGGCGAGATGACCATGATGACCTCGGGCCCGGCCGAGGCCTACGCCAAGGCCGAGGCGATTCTGGCCGGCATGGCGGGCAAGGTCTATCGCTTGGGCGATGCCCATGGCCTGGGTTCCAAGGTCAAGATCATCAACCAGTTGCTGGCCGGGGTGCACATTGCCGCCTCCGCCGAAGCCATGGCCCTGGGCCTGCGTGAAGGGGTGGATGCCGACGCCCTGTACGAAGTGATCACCCACAGCGCCGGCAATTCGTGGATGTTTGAAAATCGCGTGCCGCACATCCTCAAGGCCGACTACACGCCGCTGTCCGCCGTGGATATTTTCGTCAAGGACCTGGGCCTGGTGCTGGATACCGCCCGCGCCAGCAAATTCCCGCTGCCGCTCTCGGCCACTGCACACCAGATGTTCATGCAAGCCTCCAGCGCCGGTTTCGGGCGCGAGGATGACTCGGCCGTGATCAAGATTTTCCCGGGCATCGAGTTGCCGACCGCCAAGCCCGAGTCTATGTGAGGACCGCCCCATGAGCCCGACCCTTTCCCGCCCGTTGCTGGGCTGCATCGCCGACGACTTCACCGGCGCCACCGACCTGGCCAACATGCTGGTGCGCGGCGGCATGCGCACCGTGCAGAGCATCGGCATCCCCAGTCGCGAAGTGGCGGCGGGGCTGGATGCCGACGCTATTGTCATCGCCCTGAAGTCCCGCACCACGCCGGTCAATGACGCGGTGGCCGAATCCCTGGCGGCCCTCAACTGGTTGCGCGAACAAGGCTGCGAGCAGATCTTCTTCAAGTACTGCTCGACTTTCGACTCCACCGCTGCCGGCAATATAGGCCAGGTCAGCGAGGCCCTGCTCAAAGCCCTGGGCAGCGATTTCACCTTGGCCTGCCCGGCATTCCCGGAAAACGGCCGGACCATTTTCCGTGGACATCTGTTTGTCCAGGATCAATTGCTCAGTGAGTCGGGCATGCAGTATCACCCGTTGACGCCGATGACCGACGCCAATCTGGTGCGCGTGCTGCAATCGCAGACCACGCAGAAGGTCGGCCTGTTGCGCTACGACAGCATCGCCCAGGGCGTCGAGCCGGTACGGGCGAAGATTGCCGAACTGCGGGCCCAGGGCGTGGGCATGGCGATTGCCGATGCACTCTGCGACCAGGACCTCTATACCCTGGGCGCGGCCTGCGCCGACCTGCCGTTGCTGACCGGTGGTTCCGGGCTGGCTCTGGGCCTGCCGGAGAACTTCCGCCGTGCCGGCAAGCTGCGGGACTTCGATGTGTCGAGCCTGCCGACCGTGGCCGGTGGCGAAGTGGTCCTGGCCGGCAGCGCCTCGGTGGCCACCATCGGCCAGGTCGCGGCCTGGCTTGAAGCCGACCGTCCGGCCCTGCGCATCAACCCGATGGCCCTGGCCGCCGGCGAACCGGTGGTGGCGCAAGCCCTGGCTTTTGCCCGTGATCAGCAGCAAGCCGTGTTGATCTACGCCACCAGCACCCCGGACGAGGTCAAGGCGGTGCAGCAGCAACTGGGTGTCGAGCGGGCCGGTGCCCTGGTGGAAAATGCCCTGGGCGAGATTGCCAAGGGCCTGCGCCAGGCTGGCGTGCGGCGCTTTGTGATTGCCGGTGGCGAAACCTCCGGTGCGGTGGTCAAGGCCCTGGGCGTGCAGCTGTTGCAGATTGGTGCGCAGATCGACCCAGGCGTGCCGGCCACTGTCAGCGGCGGCAACGAGCCGCTGGCCCTGGCCTTGAAGTCCGGTAATTTCGGCGCTCGGGATTTCTTCGCCAAGGCCCTCAAGCAACTGGCCGGAGATGCCCCATGAGCCGTGCAGTCAGCAGCACGCCGAGTAAGGAAAGCGCCCTGCGCGAAGAGATCTGCGACGTCGGTCGCAGCCTCTATCAGCGTGGCTATACCGTAGGCAGCGCCGGCAATATCAGCGCACGCCTGGACGATGGCTGGCTGATCACCCCGACCGATGTCTGCCTCGGGCGCCTGGACCCGGCGGCCATCGCCAAGGTCAACCTGGCGGGGGAGTGGGTGTCCGGCGACAAGCCGTCCAAGACCCTGGCCCTGCATCGCCAGGTCTACGATCGCAATCCGGGCGTGGGCGGGGTGGTGCACACCCATTCCACGCACCTGGTGGCACTGACCCTGGCCGGTGTCTGGCAGGCGGATGACATCCTGCCGCCGCTGACCCCGTACCAGGTGATGAAAGTCGGGCACATCCCGTTGATCGGCTACCAGCGTCCCGGCTCGCCGATCGTCGCCGAGCAGGTTGCGCAACTGGCCAACCGGGTTCGTGGCGTGATGCTCGAGCGCCTGGGCCCGGTGGTCTGGGAAAGCTCGGTGTCCAGGGCCAGCTACGCCCTGGAAGAGCTCGAAGAGACTGCGCGCCTGTGGTTGATGACCCAGCCTAGGCCGGAGCCGCTGAGCCAGGCGGCCCTGGACGAGTTGCGCGAGACCTTCGGTGCCGCCTGGTAGGGCACCCGTATTCAGTTGACCCCACGTAAATGCAGGCAGGCCATGGGAGACGCAGTGCGGCTCCGGTGGAGACCGGCCTGCCTGAAAAACAATAACAACAGGACTTCGCCCATGACGTATTCCGACTGCAGTCTCGTTTACACCCTTTCCCTGGTCTGCGACGGAGGGCTGGCACTATGAGCCCGCTGATCCTGATGCTGATCGCCGGCGTGGGCATCGCTACGCTGTTGTTCCTGGTGCTCAAGTACAAGTTCCAACCCTTTGTCGCGCTGATGCTGGTGAGCATCCTGGTGGCGCTGGTGGCCGGGGTCAAACCGGCAGACCTGGTGGCCACCATTGAAGGCGGCATGGGCAAGACCCTGGGCCACATCGCGATCATCATTGCCCTGGGCGCGATGATCGGACGCATCATCGAGCTGTCCGGTGGCGCCGAGGCCCTGGCCAAGACCCTGATCCAGCGCTTCGGCAACCGCCGTACACCGCTGGCGCTGACCATTGCCGGCTTCATCATCGGCGTGCCGGTGTTCTTCGAGGTCGGGGTCATCATTCTGATGCCGCTGGCCTACGGCCTGGCCCGTAGGGCCCGCAAGCCGCTGCTGATCTTCGCCTTGCCGATGTGTGCGGCGCTGCTCACCGTGCACGCGTTCCTGCCGCCCCATCCGGGCGCTGTGGCCGCCGCCAGCCAACTGGGCGCGGACCTGGGCCGGGTGCTGATGTTCGGCCTGCCGCTGACCGCGTTCCTGTGCTACGTCGGCTACCGTGTGGCCGGGCGCATGACCCGTCGTTTCTATCCGATGACCGACGATATCCGCGCTGAAGTCTATGGCCCCCACGTTACCAACGCCGACCTCGAAGCCTGGAACAACGGCTCCAGCCAAACCAGCGCCCAGGCCACTGCGGCCGTGTCCCATATGGGCCTGGAAGAGTCCACCAGCAGCATCGTTTCCAAACTGCCGCCGGCACCGCCACCGGGTTTTGGCCTGATCGTCAGCCTGATTCTGCTGCCGATCATCCTGATTCTCCTGGGAACCCTGGCCACCTCGTTGCTGCCCCCTGAGTCGACCTTGCGCGGGATCATGACCGTGCTCGGCGCGCCCCTGGTGGCGCTGCTGATCGACACCTTGCTCTGTGCCTGGCTGCTGGGTTCGCGTCGTGGCTGGAGCCGTTCCCAGGTGTCGGATGTGATCGGTTCGGCCCTGCCGGGCGTGGCCATGGTGATCCTGATTGCCGGCGCCGGCGGTGTGTTCGGCAAGGTCCTGGTGGACACCGGGATCGGTGCCGTGGTTTCCGACATGCTGCGCACCACCGGCTTGCCGGTGCTGGCCCTGGGCTTCTTGCTGACCATGCTGCTGCGTGCGGTGCAAGGTTCGACCACCGTGGCCCTGGTGACCACCGCCGGGATCATCGCGCCGCTGATCGCGACCCTCAACCTGACCCCTAACCACATGGCCCTGTTGTGCCTGGCCATGGGCGGTGGCGGGTTGGCGATGTCCCATATCAATGACGCCGGCTACTGGATCTTCACCAAGCTGGCCGGGCTTAATGTCGCCGACGGCCTGCGTACCTGGACCGTGATCACCACCTTGCTCGGCACCTTGGGTTTCTTGATTACCCTGTTGATCTGGCCTTTTGTCTGACCCTTTGTCCCAGGAGTTAACATGCCTCGTTTTGCTGCCAACCTCAGCATGCTCTACCCGGAACACGAGTTTCTCGACCGTTTCGCCGCCGCCGCGGCCGATGGTTTCGAAGCGGTGGAGTACCTGTTTCCGTACGACTACAGCGCCCAGGAACTCAAGCAGCGCCTGAGCGACAACGGCCTGGCCCAGGCCTTGTTCAACGCGCCACCGGGCGACTGGGCGGCGGGCGAGCGGGGCACCGTGACCTTGCCCGGGCGCGAGAGCGAGTTCCGCGCCGGTTTCGACCGTGCCCTGGAATACGCCGCCGTGCTCGGCAACTCGCGGATCCACGTGATGGCAGGCTTGCTGCCGTCTGAAAGCGACCGCGCACGGCACCATGGCGTGTACCTGGAGAACCTGGCCTATGCCAGTGCCCAGGCGGCCAAGGTCGGGATCACGGTGTTGCTCGAACCGATCAATACCCGCGACATGCCGGGTTTTTTCCTCAATCGCCAGGACCAGGCCCAGGCCATCTGCCGGGAAGTCGGGGCCAGCAACCTCAAGGTGCAGTTCGACTGCTACCACTGCCAGATCGTCGAAGGCGACCTGGCGGTCAAGCTGCGTCGGGATTTTGCCGGCATTGGCCATATCCAGATCGCCGGCGTACCGGAGCGGCACGAGCCGGACCTCGGGGAGTTGAACTACCCGTACCTGTTCGACCTCATTGACGAGCTGGGGTATGACGGCTGGGTCGGCTGCGAATACCGCCCACGGGGCGATACCTCGGCCGGCCTGCAATGGCTGCGCGACTGGAAGGCCCGCTAACCCTCGATGCACCTCCTGCGCGCCGCTCGCGCAGGGGCTCCCAGAACAAAAACAACAGGACTCATCCCATGCAGCGCTTTGCTTCCCGGCCCGCTATCGGGCTGCTGTTTTCCCTGTTTTTCACCGGCTCCACCCTCAGCGCCGCGCCTTTGCCGGCGGCCACCGAAGGGGATTGGGTGGCCCCCGAGTTCACCTTCCATACCGGTGAAAAGCTGGCCAACCTGAAACTGCACTACATCACCCTCGGCAATCCGAAAAACCCGGCCATCCTCTACCTGCACGGCACCTACCGCCCTGGCAGCGATGTGCTGAGCAAGGACTTTGGCGGCGAACTGTTCGGCCCCGGCCAGCCGTTGGACGCCAGCAAGTACTACATCATTTCCACCGATGGCATCGGCGTTGGCCAGTCGAGCAAGCCTTCGGACGGGCTGCGGGCCAAATTCCCGGCGTACAACTACGCGGACATGGTCCAGGCCCAATACCGACTGGTGACCGAGGGCCTGGGGGTCAAGCACCTGCGGCTGGTCATCGGCAACTCCATGGGCGGCATGCAGACCTGGATGTGGGGCCAGGCCTGGCCGCAGATGATGGATGCTCTGGTGCCCATGGCGTCGCAGCCGACCGAAATGTCATCGCGCAATTGGATGATGCGCCGGCTGCTGGTGGAGTCGATCAAGCAGGACCCGGCCTGGAACAACGGCAACTACAGCGTCCAGCCGCCGTCCCTGCGCCTGGCCAATGCGCTGTTCAGCGTTGGCACCAGTGGCGGCACCCTGGCGTATCAGGCGGCTGCACCGACCCGGGCCCTGGCCGACAAACTGGTGGATGAGCGCCTCAACGCGGCGCAGACCGCCGACGCCAATGACTTTATCTACCAGTGGCAATCGTCCGCCGACTACAACGCGGCCCCGGGCCTCGGCAAGATCCTGGCCCCGGTGCTGGCCATCAACTCGGTCGATGACGAGCGCAACCCGCCGGAAACCGGCACCCTGGAAGCCTCGCTGCGCCAGCTCAAGAACGCGCGGCTAGTGCTGATCCCGGCCAGCGCCGAGACCCGCGGCCACGGCACCACCGGCATGGCCAGGTTTTACACCAGGGAACTGAGCCAGTTCATGCAACAAACCGACCCCCCCCACCCCCTGTAGCCGCTGCCGAGGCACGAGGCTGCGCTGGCCGGGTCTGTTGCCGTGGTGTGTCAGGGGTGTGGATGTCGCGTCAGCGGCTACAGGGGTGTTGACTCGGGCAGCAGCAGCTCGACGCCTTGTTTGCGAATTCCGTCTGCCGCTGCCGGGGCCAGGGCGTCGTCGCTGATGATGACGTCGAACTGCTCCAGGCCGGCAATGCGGTACATGCTGAAGGTGCCGTATTTCGAACTGCTGGCCACCAGCACCACCTGGGACGCCGACTGCATCGCTACCTGCTTGACCTCGACCTTCAATGCCGAGGGGGTGGTGATGCCACGGCGCAGGTCCCAGGAGCTGGTGGACATAAAGGCAATGTCGGTCACCATCTGGCGCAGGGTGGTCACGGCCAGGCCGCCGACGCAGGAATGGTTGGAGTGGTCGAGCTGGCCGCCGGTGTGGATCACCGTCACCTGCGGCGCCTCCATCAAGGCCTGCACCACCCCGAAATCATTGGTGATCACGGTCATCCCCGAGAGCGCCTTGATGTAGGGCACGATCTCCAGGGTGCTGGTGCCTGCGTCCAGGTACACCGTCATGTCCGGGCGCAACAGGCGTGCGGCCAATTTGGCCATGGCCTGCTTCTGCGGCAGCTCGATCACCGCCTTGGACTGGTGGCTCGGCTCGCTGTGCAACTGGCTGGCGATGCGTACTCCGCCGGTCACCGAATAGGCCCGGCCTTCCTGCTCCAGCAAGGCGATATCGCGGCGCACGGTCATGTGTGAGCAATCGAACATGTCCATCAACTGATGCACGCTCAGCACCTGGTGCTTGCGCAACTGACGCAGGATCTGCTCGCGACGTTGCTCCGGAATCATCGGCGCGCCATTGTCGGTGGCGATGTCCTTGGGCTTGGGCATTCGGGCTCCAGGGTGGCTTGACTGCACAGGCAGGAAAACGGGAAGACATAGTAGCGAATCCCGCACCCGTGGACGAGGAATTGTGCCGTGCCCCTGAGGTTTTTTCAGGCCTTGGGTTATGATCCCCGCCCCCTGAAATTGTACCGAGGACCTGCCGCCATGTGCCCCCCGCAAAACTACTGCAACGGTCGCCTGCGCATCAGCCTGGAACCTCGGGAAATGCGCATGAGCCACTGGTTGTATGCGCCCAAGGTGGAGGACCTGGGCCAGGGCCGGGTGCTGCTGGATTTGAGCGCCGGGCAATGGGACTTGCTGGCGGCGGAAGAGTCGGCGCTGGGCCTTGATCTGCGCCTGCGCAAGTACCCCGGGGAGCGCCGGGAGGTGACGCTGAACATCCGCCTGGCCGACCTCAGCCTGTGGCTCGATGGCCAGGCGGTTGCCGAGGGTGAGCTGGAGGCGGCGCTGGAGGCCGCCCTCGATCGGCCTCGGGGCTAGTCAGTCGTGGCGGCCTCGATCAACTGCGCATAGGCCTGGGCTTCGAGTTCGCCGCTGCCGCTGATGGCTTCGCCGGCTTCGTTGTACAGGGCAAAGTCATGCTGCTCGTCGCCGATGCTGGCCGCACCGTCCAGGCCCAGCAGCAGGCCGTACAGCTGATCGGTCAAGGCGCCATCGAGCAGCGCCAGGACCTGGGCTTTCTGTTGCGCGTTGAGTGCCAGTGCCTGTAACTGCTGGCCGACCTGGGTCTGGCCGTGGTGCAGGCTGTCCAGGTACTGGTCTTTTTGCTTCTTGCAGTTGGCGACCAGGGTCTTGGCATCCATGTTTGGGGGCTCCTTGTGCTAGCGAAAACGGGGCTGAGGGACGGGCACGCAGGTCATCAAGCTCAGGCATCTTCCCGAGGCAGGGTTCCCAGCAACTCGCGTGCGCCAAAAATCGCCGGGCCGCTGACGAATACGCGAAACCGCGGGTCGTCGGGGCCGCCGTAGGGGATCCAGTCCTGGGTGGGGTTGAGTCCCCCCGCATGCAGTTCGGCACACAGCTCGTCGGCTCGGGCCTGGCTGCGGAAAAAACCGACGCAGTGGTTGTGGGGCAATTCCAGAATCAGCTGCAGAAAGTAGCGACAGGCCTGGTCTTCATCCTTGGACACATACTCCGGCGGGTCCGCCTGGCCGCGCTCGGTGTAGAACACGCGCCACTGCGGGCCGTGCTGGACCAGGCAGAAGGCGTCGGAGGCGCCCCGGTCGGAGCCAATGCTGTAAGCGCGCGGGTTGCAGCCGGCCTCATGCAGCAGTTTTGCCAGTTCTTGGGTATCCATGGTGTGAGTGCGTTCCTTGGGGTTTGTCCGGGCTGGCGGGGGGCGGCGCGGGCCAGGTGGGCGATTGTGGCCAATCTGCAAACGGCCCGATACCCCGATGTGCTTCGGGATTTTGCCGCGCGGCGCCCCTTGGGTGAAGGGTAACTGGTAGAGTTTCGCCGCTTGCGGCTACGCAATCCGGGTCCGGGGCACTAGAATCCTCGCGTTGTACCCACCGTGATCAGTTGGATAACGAGTCTAAATTGGCTGCATTGCCAATCTCGCCGTGACGCGAAGGCGTTCCGAGCGTCTATGAACTTGAACTCGTGACACTGCTACAGCCCGTATTGGCTCTTGGCATATTGAATTTGGAGATTGTGTATGGTCATCAAACCCCGCGTTCGCGGCTTTATCTGTGTGACGACCCACCCGGTCGGCTGCGAGGCCAACGTCAAGCAACAGATCGACTACGTCACTGAACAGGGCGCCATCGACGCTGGGCCAAAGAACGTACTGGTGCTCGGCGCATCCACCGGCTACGGCCTGGCTGCGCGGATTACCGCGGCCTTCGGTTGCGGCGCCAACACCCTGGGGGTGTTCTTCGAACGTGGCAGCGTTGAAGGCAAGCTCGGCACCGCCGGCTGGTACAACACCGCCGCGTTCCACAAGTTTGCTGAAGAAAAAGGCCTGTACGCCAAGAGCATCAACGGCGATGCGTTCTCCGATGCGGTCAAGGCCGAGACCATCGAGACCATCAAGCGTGACCTGGGCAAGATCGACCTGGTGGTCTACAGCCTGGCAGCACCGCGCCGCACCCACCCGAAAACCGGCGAAGTCTTGAGCTCGACCCTCAAGCCGCTGGGCAAATCGGTGACCTTGCGCGGTGTGGACACCGACAAGGAAATCGTCAAGGAAACCACGCTGCAGCCTGCGACCCAGGAAGAGATCGACGGCACCGTCGCGGTCATGGGTGGCGAAGACTGGCAGATGTGGATCGACGCGCTGCACGACGCCGGCGTGCTGGCCGAAGGCGCGAAAACCACCGCCTTCACCTACTTGGGCGAGAAACTGACCCACGACATCTACTGGAACGGTTCCATTGGCGAAGCCAAGAAGGACCTGGACCACAAGGTCATCGGCATGCGCAAGCAGCTGGCGGACCTGCATGGCGATGCCCGTGTATCGGTGCTCAAGGCTGTGGTGACCCAGGCCAGCTCGGCGATCCCGATCATGCCGTTGTACCTGTCGCTGCTGTTCAAGGTCATGAAAGAGCAGGGCAGTCACGAAGGTTGCATCGAGCAGGTTTACGGTCTGTATAAAAACAGCCTCTACGCCGAGACTCCGGTGATCGACCAGGAAGGCCGCCTGCGTGCCGACTACAAAGAACTGGAGCCGCAGGTCCAGGACCGGGTCAAGGCGCTGTGGGACCAGGTCACCAGCGAGAACCTCTACGAAATGACCGACTTCGTCGGCTACAAGCAAGAGTTCCTGCGCCTGTTCGGGTTCGAGATCCCAGGTGTCGACTACGAAGCCGACGTCGATCCGGACGTGAAGATCGCCAATCTGGTGCAAATGTAAGCCGCACCGTCTTGCGCGTGACCTCCAACGCCCCTCCCTTGTGAGGGGCGTTGTCATTTGTGGCCGCTGCCACAGGCTGCGCTGGCTCGATACCCACGGTGTCCGTCATGACACACGTAAATGCGCAAGATTGTTCAAGCCAACAGCCTCCGGGGCTGGCACAGTCGCTGTCCATTTATGGAATGCAGGGTTTTATGTCCAGCCAGCTTTTACCGCGCGCCGCCTTTGTGCGCGGTGCCATTGCCATCATTCCCCTGTCCCTGGCGACCGCGCCCTGGGGCCTGCTCGCCGGGTCCATGGCCATCGAGGCCAACCTCACGCCGCTGCAAGGGCAGGGGCTGTCGGGCATCGTGTTTGCCGGTGCCGCGCAATTGGTGGCGATCGGCATGCTCAAGGGCGGTGCAGGGATTTTCTCGATTCTGTTGACCACCTTGCTTCTGACCTCCCAGCACTTGCTGTATGGCATGAGCCTGCGCTCGGTGATTTCACCCTTGCCGGGGCGCTGGCGCATGGGGCTTGGCTTTTTGCTCACCGACGAGCTGTTTGCCCTGATCAGCGCCCATGACCGGGAGCAGTTCAACCGCTGGTACGCCCTGGGCGTGGGCCTGACGTTTTACGTGGCCTGGAACCTGTTCACCCTGGCCGGCATCGTCCTCGGCAAGAGCATTCCGGGGTTGGAACACCTGGGCCTGGACTTCTCCATCGCCGCGACCTTTATCGCCCTGATCACGCCCCTGGTGCGCAACGTGCCGACCGTGGTCTGCGTCGCGGTCTCGCTGTTCTGCTCGGTGCTCTTCAGTTACTGGCAATGGGGATCGGCGCTGGTTCTGTCGGGGCTGGCGGGCATGACCGCAGGCTTTATCTGCAACAAGCTGTATCGGGAGCGCACATGATGGTCTGGGCAGTGATTTTCGGCATGGGGCTCTTGGTATTCCTCAACCGCTACGTGTTTCTCGAACCGCGCCTGCCGCTGCGCCTGGGCAGCAATGCCCGGCAGTTTCTCGGCTTTGCCGTACCGGGGATGCTGACCGCGATCTGCGGGCCGATCGTGTTCATGCCCGACCACCAGTTGAACCTGCAATGGCACAACCCGTACCTGCTCAGCTCGCTGGTGGCCATCGCACTGGTGGTCTTCACTCGCAACACCTTGCTCAGCATGTTGTTGAGCATGGCGTTCTTTTTTCTGCTGCGCTGGTGGATGTGAAGGGCGGTTGAGGTAGCCTTGGCGCCTGCCTTTTACCGCAAGGGATGCACGGGATGAGCGAGCTGCTGCACGATATCGACCTGGCCAGTTTCTGGGAGCCGAACACCCACGGCGACAGCCATGACCAGCCCCCGGACGATCAGCTGATCGCCGAGCTGGAACAGGCCTTGGGTTATCGCCTGCCGGCGTCCTATATCGCCTTTATGAAGCGGCACAATGGCGGCCGCCCCCAACTGAGCTGCTTCCCCACCGAGGAATTTACGTCCTGGGCCGAGGACCACTGCGCCATCGATAGCTTCCTCAGCATCGGCCGCCGCCAGCCCTCGTCGTTGGGCGGGGAGTTCGGCAGCCGGTTCATGATCGAGGAGTGGGGCTACCCGGACCTCGGCGTCTACATCTGCGACTGCCCATCGGCCGGGCACGACATGATCGCCCTCGACTACCGTGAATGCGGTCCGCAAGGTGAACCGCAAGTGGTGCACGTTGATCAGGAAGGCGATTACCGGGTGACTTTCCTCGCCCGCAACTTCGAGACCTTCGTCCGTGGTTTGGTGTCGCCCGAGGTCTACGACACTTCGGAGCAGGACTATCTCGATGACCGGCTGAAGGCCTGCGAGGCACCGTTTTCCGAGGTGCTGAGCGAGCTGCTCAGGCCGTTCGACGGGCTGCCCGACCCCGGCGCGGCGATTCGCAGGGTGGCGTTGCAGATCGTCGAGCAAAAGCGTTATTTCGCCTTGCACGCCGACCCGTTGTCATACCTGTTGTATGACCTGCAATTCTGGCTCTACCAGAGTCGGCATCCGCTGCAGACCCAGGAGCAGTACCTCGCCATCTACAGCGAGATGATCGCGTTCGGCAAAGGTTTCGGCACCGGCGGCTATGCCCCGGGGTTTATCACCGACTGGTGGGCGGCCCGGGTCGAAGGCGGCCAACTGCAGCAGGGTGATGGGGGCTTTAGCTTGACCCAGGCTCACCTCAATCACGTGCTCGAGCAGCTGGATCAAGTGCCGGGCGATACCGACCTGAATAAGGACCCTTCATGAGTGAGCCCCGCGTACAGATCACCGACGAACAGTTGCTCTCGGACAACTGGTACATCCTCAAGAAATACAGCTTCAACCTGCAACGCCGCGACGGCAGCTGGCAGGCGCAGACCCGCGAGGTGTATGACCGCGGCAATGGCGCGACGATCCTCCTGTACAACCTGGCGCAGCGCACCGTGCTCCTGACCCGCCAGTTCCGTATGCCGGCGTTCGTCAATGAGCACAGCGGTTTTCTGATCGAGGCAGCGGCCGGGTTGCTGGACAACGCCAGCCCCGAACAGCGCATCCGCCAGGAAGCCGAGGAAGAGACCGGCTACCGGGTACAGGCGGTGGAGCACATCTTCCAGGCCTTCATGAGCCCGGGTTCCGTTACCGAGCGGCTCCACTTTTTCATCGGCCAATACCAGGCCAGGGACCGCATCGGCGACGGCGGCGGCCTGGAGGAAGAGGGCGAAGACATCGAGGTCCTGGAGCTGGGCTTCGAGCAGGCCCTGGCCATGGTCAAGTCCGGCGAGATCGTCGATGGCAAGACCATCATGCTCTTGCAGTACCTGGAGCTGCACTTGATGGCACCGCGCAGCCTGATGATCCTGGTCGCCGGCCCCTATCGCGCCGGCACCGACGATGACCCTGCACGCCTGGCGGCCAACGTCGAGGCCATGGAGCAATGCGCTGCCGACCTGCTCGAGGCCGGGCATTTTCCGCTGTTGGGGGAGTGGGTGGCCTTGCCCATGACCCGCTTGGCGGGGTCCCGAGCGGTGGGCGATGAGCTGTACAACGCACACTTTCACGCCTACGCCGAAGGCCTGTTGCAACGTTGCGACGCGGTGCTGCGCATCGGCGGCCCCTCGGCGGGCGCCGACCGCATGGTGGCCTATGGCGAGCAATTGGGCTTGCCGATTTACCGGGGGCTGGAGCAGGTCCCGCCGTTCGTGGCCGCCGTCGAGGCCTGATCGCCACTTGCGCCGAGGCCCGGACCCAAGACCGGGCGTCGGCCAGGGTGCGACGTGGCCGGCTTTATGCGGTTTGCAGGCTGGCTTGCGAAAAAACTGTCTATCGTCAATGGGCAGGTGAGAGCAGCACTCGGGTCGCCCTGGTTGGCGGCTGTGTCGCGCGAGCACCCGGAGGATTATGGACAATCTCAGCGTCGACCCCGAGCAACGACCCGCGACCCGGACCTCCAACCTGTCCCTGATCCGCGCCACGTTGCTGGGCTGTTCGTTACTGTTGCTGGCGATCTTTGTGCTCACCAGCGGCCTGCTGATCTACATCGCCTTGGGGCAGAACCGCGAGGCCGAGGCGCACAACCGTTTTGATATCGACAAGGCGTTGCAGGTTTTCGACAAGTCCGCGCGCGCCACGGTCAAGGACTACGCCTTCTGGGGTGATGCCTACAGGCACCTGCACCAGAGCGTCGATACCGATTGGGCGTATGGTCGGCAGAACCTGGGGTCGACGTTGTTCAGCGACCTGGGCTTTGACGCCGTGTTCGTGCTCGACCCGACGAACCGCCCGGTGTATTCGCTGATTCAGGGCCGACTGCCCACCAGCGCGCTCCCAGACTGGCTCCACGACATACCACCGCAACTGCTGGAACGTGCGCGCCAGAACGCCGCCAACGATGAGGCCGCCAGCCGCTTTATCGACCTGCAAGGCACCCCGGCCCTGGTGGCCGCAGCAGCCCTGACCCCAGGCACCGATCCGACGGTCACGGCCGACAGCGGGCCGGCCTCGGTGCTGGTGTTTGTCGCGCGGCTGGCGCCTGAGCGCCTGGCCGCCCTGGGTCAGGATTTCGGCGTCGAGCAGTTGCACGTCGGCGGCACGGAGGCCGACCTGCCCGCGCTGCGCCTACCCGACGCTGCCGGGGTGCTGCAATGGGTACCGGCCCGGCCTGGGCAGCAGTTGCTGGTGCTGGTCTTGCCGCTACTCGGCATTGCCGGGCTGGTGTTTGGCCTGATGACCGCCTTTATCCTGCGTCGTGCCACCGCGGCGGCCCGGGCCATGGATGCCCACTACAACTCGCTGCAGGCCAGCCGCTGGGCGTTGGCGGCCAGCGAGGAGCGCTTTCGCGATGTGGCCGAGGCGGCTTCCGACTGGATCTGGGAACTGGACCGGCAACTGTGTTTCACCTACCTCTCCGAGCGCTTTGAAATCATCACCGGCCTGTCGCGCAACACCTGCCTGGGGCGCCCGGTGGATGAGGTGCTGGCTTGCGACCAGGGCAACGTGTCGCAATGGTTCAAGGGCCATGCGCGGCGGGCCAATGCCGTCGTCCAATGCAACTACCTCGCGGGGGATGGCCAGCCACGGATCTGCCGCTTGTCGGTACGCGAGATGGAAGGGCGCGGCTATCGCGGCACCGCCAGCGACATCACCGAGGAAGTCGAGGCCCGCAGGCGCATCGAATACCTGTCCCAGCACGATGCCTTGACTGGTCTGGCCAACCGCTCGCGGATGCAGGCGTTCATCGAGGGCAAGCTCAATGCCACGCCGACCCTTGAAGAGCCGCTGCTGATGCTGAGCATCGACCTCGATCGCTTCAAACCGGTCAACGACCTGCTTGGGCATGCTGCCGGGGATCTGGTGCTGAATCAGGTCTCCCAGCGCCTGCAACAATGCCTGCGCAGCGATGACCTGGTGGCACGCATCGGCGGTGACGAGTTTGTGCTGGTGGTGGCTGGCATGCGCTCCCAGGATGAAGTCGAGGGCCTGTGCCGGCGCCTGATCGAGCGCATCGAGGAGCCGTTCCAGATCGCCGAGCACGAGGTGTTTATCAGCGCCAGCATCGGCGTCGCCATGGCCCCGGCCGACGCGATCCTGGCCGAGGAACTGCTGCGCTACGCCGATATCGCGCTGTATGAAGCCAAGGACGCCGGGCGCGCCACCTGGCGGTTTTATGCCGGTGACATGAACGCGCGCATCATCGAGCGGCGCCAGCTCGAAAGCGACCTGCGCCACGCGATCAAACATGGCGAGCTGCGCCTGGACTTCCAGCCGCGCTACCGCATCCAGGGCCAGCGGCTGGCCGGGGCCGAGGCGCTGGTGCGCTGGCAGCATCCGCAGCGCGGGCTGTTGGGGCCGGATCGGTTTATCCCGATCGCCGAGGAGACCGGTTTGATCCTGCCCCTGAGCAACTGGGTGCTGCAGCACGCCTGTGAGGCGGCGGCGAGCTGGCCGCAAGCGATGATGATCTCGGTCAACCTGTCGCCCACCGAGTTCCAGCGCGGGCACCTGGTGGCGCGGGTCAAGGCGGTGCTGGCCGAGACCGGGCTGGCCCCGGCGCGCCTGGAACTGGAGCTGACCGAAAGCGTGATGCTTGACGACGCCCAGGGTGCGCTGGTCATCATGCAGGGCCTCAAGGCCCTGGGGGTGCGGTTGTTGATGGACGATTTCGGCACCGGCTATTCATCCCTGAGTTACCTGCGCTCGTTTCCGTTCGATGGCCTGAAGATCGACCGCAGTTTTGTCGGCGGCCTGACCGCCAGCGGCGGCGACCATTCGATCATCCAGGCGATTGTCGGCCTGGGCCGCGCGCTGTCGCTGACCGTCACCGCCGAGGGCGTTGAAACCATCGAGCAGTTGCAGGCGCTGGGGGCTATCCGTTGCGACGAGGCCCAGGGTTTCTACCTCAACCAGCCGATGGATGCCCAGGCGATCAGGGCGCTGCTGGACGCTCAGGACCCGGCCGCAGGCACCACGCCCAACTGAGGTTTCAGGCAGATGGTCGGCGGCAAAGTCGGCTGCTGAGCACGTGGGGCTTAGCGCGATGGCAGGTCGCGGAGGTAAATCGTCAACTCGTTATTGCTGGCCAGTACCAGGACCGTGCCGCAGGGAGAAAAACCGAAGGCGCGCATTTCCCGTTCGATCGCCAGCTTGTGCAGGACGCAAGGCCGGTCGTGGAGGTTGCCGTACAGCCAGGAGCCCGGCTCCACCAGCAACAGATGTTGTTCCGGCCAGCACAGGGTCACGCTTTCGACCATCCAGCCATCGGCGGTGCCCAACAGCAGGCCGCCGCCGTTGATGCCGCTCATGCGCAGGGTTTTGCCGGCCAACGGGCCGATGCCCGGGGTTTCGAGGTGCAGGTCGCTGTCGAAACCCTCACGGTAGTCACGGGCGACTTTCTCACCGCTGCGGCAGTCGATCACGCTGCGCCCGGCGCTGGAAGTCACCAGCAGCAAGGGCAGGTCACGATCAAAACCCACTTCCAGCAGGCTGCCGGCGGCCATCGCGGTGACGAGCTTCCAGGGCGGCGGCGCGGCGCTGACCGGCGTCTGCGCGACCTTGTGGCGTATGACATCGAGGGAGTCTTGGGGCATATCGAATAGTCCGCTGGGCAAGGGGCAACTTCGGTGATCGGCACCGGACTGCGGGAGGGGAAAACGGCGCAGGTCAGGGCGCCCTTGGGCGCAAAAGCAATACCGCCCATGCATTTACCAGACTCAGGGCCGCGGCTGCAATTTTTTACAAGCCGCGGGCGGTATCGGCTCAGTAGCCTGGGGGTCTATTTCCTGCTGGCAAAAAGGCTGACCCGATGCTGCATATCCGCACACCCTTGATTCTCCACCCCGGCCTTTCGACCCCGACCCGGCGCATCTGGCTCAAGCTGGAAAACCTGCAACCCAGCGGCTCGTTCAAGATGCGCGGCATGGGCCTGATGTGCAGCCTCGCGGCTCAGCAGGGCAAGCGCCGGGTGATCTGCGCTTCTGGCGGCAATGCCGGGCTGGCCACGGCTGTAGCGGCCACCCGCCTGGGGCTGGGTGCCTGCATTGTGGTGCCTGAGACCACGTCGCCGATGACCCGGCAACGGATTGCCGCCATCGGCGCCGAAGTGATCGTCCACGGCTCGGTCTGGGACCAGTCCAATCAACTGGCCCTGGAACTGGCCGCAGACCCGGACAGCCAGTACGTGCCGGCCTTCGACCACCCGACTCTGTGGCAGGGGCACAGCAGCATGGTCGATGAAATCCTCGAAGACTGCCCCCAGGTCGACACCCTGGTCGCCTCGGTGGGCGGTGGTGGCCTGCTTGCGGGGTTGCTCACCGGGCTCAAGCGCCATGGCCGCACCGATTGCCGCATCGTCGCCTGTGAAACCCAAGGCGCGGCGTCCTTTGCCGCGGCGCTGGCGGCCGGGTATCCGGTGCAGCTGGATGAGGTCAGGACCGTCGCCAGCACCCTGGCCGCGCGCCAGGTGGCCCTCGGGCCGGTGCAGATGATCGGCGAATTTCCGCACCGCAGCGTGGTGCTGTCGGACGCCGAGGCGATCATGGGCGTGGTGCGCTACGCCGATGATTTGCGGCAACTGGTCGAACCCTCCTGTGGCGTGTCGCTGGCGCTGGCCTACCTCGATCACCCGGCCTTGGCCGAGGCCCGGGATGTGGTGATTGTGGTGTGCGGTGGGGTGAGCATCAGCGCGCAGCAGGTTGTCGACTGGCAGGTGCCTGCCGCCGCGAATCAGTAATCCGAGGGCGCGACCTTGTAGGCCAGCTTGAACGCCCGGTTGAAGTGGCTCTGGTCGTAAAAACCGACCTCGGCGGCGACCTGGGCGATGCTCTGGCGCCCGCTGGCGAGCAAGCGGCAGGCGTTTTCCAGGCGCAGCCGCAGCAGCCAGGCGTAGGGCGTGATGCCGGTGGTTTTGGAAAAACGCCGCAGGAACTGGAAACGGCTCAGCCCGCAGAGGCCGGCCAGGTCCTCCAGGCTGATCTTCTGCGCCAGGTGCGCGTGGCAGAAGTCCAGCAGCGTGGCCCATTGCCGGTGGCCGAGTTTTTCATCGATCGCCTCCGGCTTGACGCTCTGCGAGTGCTCCAGCAGTGACTTGACCAGGTGCAGCAGTTGCTCATCCGTGGCCAGGGCCGAAATCGATGAATTGCCCGCCAGGTTCTGGTGCACCAGGGCCAACTGCTGCCACCACTGGGGCGCGCGAATCAGCGCCGGCCGTAGGTGCAGCGCCTGATCATCGCCACTGATGTCCTGGACCAGGGCCGCCATCAGCTCGGCGCTGATGCGAAACGTCTTCAGGGTGTGAATCGCGCCACTGGCGGTATCGCCCGCGCCGTCATGGATCTCGTGGGCCGGCATGAACGACACCGAACCCCGCTCCAGGCACGCCGACGTGCCGCGATAACCAATCTTCTCCATGCCCCGGGTCACCAGGCCGATGTGAAAGTCGAGGTGGAAGTGGCGCTTGAAACAAAAACCGCCCAGGTCGGCTTCACCCAGCACCAGCCCCGGGGTTTGCGTGACCTGATGGTAGTGAACGCGGCCTGGCATGGAGGGCTCTGGGATTTTCTTGGGCAAGGGGCGCGATCATAAACCAGCCGGGGCAGGGCGCGACAGCAACAGGTTACGGGTGACAAGGTACGGGTTTGAAATTACGTGTCCCGCAGCAAGTCGCGAGAGTTGAGCAGCTCAAAGGCGATTTCCGGGTTTTTTTCCAGGCCGCGGCGAATGGCGGCGGGGATCGACTGGCGGGTCTTGCGGCACAGGCCCGGCAGCTCGTCGATATGGATGCCGATACCGCGCATGCTGCGCACTTCATTGAAGCCTGGGGCGATGTCCAGGCGGATGCCCAATTGCTCGTAGAGTCGGCGTTGCAGGAACTCGAGGTCTTGCAGGTTCTTGAGGTTTTCCAGGCGCTCGAGCAGGCGCTTCTCTTCCTGGCGGGTCAGGCCGAGGATGCGCAAGTCCGCCCCGGGTCGATCGAGCAGGCGCTCGCGCTCGCAGATGCAGGCACCGGGGGGGCAGGGTTGACGGAGCGGGGGAGTGGGCGTCATGGGGGCAATCATAGCCACCTGTTATCGGCTTTGCCCATGGGCAGTGGAGAAAGCATTTCAAGCCGCCTTGCTCGAGCGCGTGCCCCGGGTCACCTTGGCCTGGAGCCGGTACCGAGGTGAGGGTGCGGTGGTCGATTGTTGCAGGGCGGTAGTGGTTCAATGGCGGACCAAACAGGCGGGGAGCGGGTAAACGTGGTGGTTGACGGCAAGAAAAACGCAAGCCCTCTGGCGACGGGAGGCGCGGGAAACAGCTTTGAACACTTGGTCCAGGCCTATTATCTGTTGCTGCTGATCAATGGCCATTCCACCGACCTGGGGTGCGGGCCGCTGGTGCAGGTTCAGTTCCAGGGCCAGATGTCCGGGCTGGTCACCGATGACATCATTTGCACCCACCAGCAGGGAGAAATCCGCACCCGGATCTATATGCAGTGCAAGATCACCCTGCATGCTCGGGCCTCCGATGGCGCTTTCTCTAAGGCACTGAAGGGTGCCTGGGACGACTTCGTGGGTGGCAGTGATCGCGACGGTTCGTCTTTCACCCGTGGCGTCGATCGGCTGGTGGTGGTCTATGACCCGTCGACCTCGAGCGAGTCCATGAAAGACGTCGCGCACGTAACCGAACTGGCAAGAGCCTCCGTCGGTGCACAGGATTTTGCGCACAAGTGCACGTACAAAAAAACCAGCAAAGTGCTGGAGGCCATCAGGGCCGTGGTCATGCCGGAGGCCCAGGGCGGCGAAGAGGACGCCACGCAGCTCTGGGCGTTTTTGAAGTCGTTGTGGTTTTACCGTCACGACCTGAACGCCGAAGGCTCAGTGGAAAACAGCGCCATTATGTCGATGATTGTCGGCCACTTCGGCACCGAGTTATCGCCCATATTTATCTGGGCGAGGTTGGCGCGGCTCGCGACGAAATTGAATCGCGATGGCGCAACCGTGGACCGGCAGACGATCCTGGAGCATCTCGGCCCCGAGCTGGCCACCCGCATCAAGCCTGACCAAGGCTGGGTGAACGCGCGCGAGGCCAGCCCGTTCCTGCTGGCATCCAACGCCGGCCGGCCGGGAATTGCGCGTTTCCCCTTCAATTCGCCGCTCCAGGCTTTTGAGAAAATACCCGAGCTCCAGGGGTTCAATTTCGATGGGGTGACCGCCGAACCGGTGGGGGCCTTGCTGGCATTGCGCGGGTTGAGGGTGCGCGCCTATTTCGAAGAGGACCGCGTCAGCGCGTCCCGGGTGTTTCAGGACGCTTTGCAGCGCAGCCTCAGGGCGCTGGACAGCATGGCCGGCAGTTTTGATGACAAAGCCTGCCTGGCGTTGTTCGTGCTGCTCAATGCTGCCAATCCGCAGTTGCAATATCAGGCTGTGTTGTGGGCGCGTGGTTATTGGATCAGTGACCTGAAAGCGTCGAACGAGGTGGTGGAGTCCCTGGAGAAGATCGATTTCTATTTAAATCGCGGCGTCTTCGGTCGGGAGTGGCGGTTGAAGGCGGCCGAAAGAGATAGGGTGATACGGGTTGGAGTTCAGAGCCTGCGCTTTCCTGATATTGACCGTGAGTTGCACGCCCGGTTTTTCAGGGCTATGACCGGACAACCCGAGCCACCTGAGTGTGAAGATCCGCAGGAGTTGGACCGATTCTGGTCCATGCGCTGGAATGCATTCGATCTGGGCTACGACTATCGCCATCCGGAGTACTCCAGCGCCTCCCTGGGCGGGGTTGCCGGGGTCGCCACATTCGAGGCCTTGATGCGGGTAGTCCAGGGTGGTTGCGTCAGCGAAGCCCTGGGCTACTACGAACTGTGCACGTCGGAACTGACTTTTGATCGCTTGCTCAGTGCTCGGGTCGATCTGGCGGCCCATGTGACCAGGGACATGCAGCGCTTGTCGGGCAATGACTCCCTGGTGCTTTCGGAACTGGACAAGCTGCTGGGGGCCTGTCTGCCCGGTGCCGAGGCGGGCTTGTCCAGGGGCTGCTTGACGGTGTTGCCAGTGCCACGGGAGTTCCCATTGTTAGCCGATGAGGTCTTTGACCTGGACTTCGAAAACATCAGCCTGCTGCCGGCTTTCGAAGCGCAAGCCCGGACCGCCCATTGGGCCACACGCAGCGAGCAACTGGAGTTCGTGGCGGTGTCGGTCAGGCACCGCCCACCGTACACCGCGCCCTATACCCTGATGGGCAGCGGCAGCCTGTATGCCGACCTGATCCTGGCCAGGATGTTGCGCAGCAAGCTGTTCGCCAACAGCCGCAGCGAAGGCGAGGCCGCCAATATGCATGGGCTTGGGGTCGAGTTGTTACACATCAACAAGGTCTTTCATTAGTCCGCTGCCCGGCGTTCGAGGCTGGCGGCCATCAGCGTCGCCAATTGCTCGACCTCTGGCGCCGGTTGTTGCTGCGCTCGGTGCAGGCTATAGCCCAGGGCTGGCAGCGGGGGCAGGCCGTCGAGGACCTGCAGATGGGCGGGCAGGCCGATGCGGGTGCGCAAGGTGACGCCAAGGCCGGCGCCGACGGCGGCCCACAGGCCGCTGACGCTGGGGCTGGTCAGGGCGATGCGCCAGGGGATGCGGGCCTGGTCCAGGGCCTGGGTCGCGGCGCTGCGCAGCACGCAAGGCGCATCGAACATCACCAGCGGCAACGGCGCCTCTTGAGTGGCATGCAATTCGGGCAGCTCCCGAGGGCCGATCCAGTGCATTTGCGCGGCGCCCAGCGGCTCACAATGGGCAGTACTGGCTCCGCTGTCCCAGGCCAGCGCCAAGTCCAGGCGTGCGCTTTCGATCAGACTCAGCAGTTCGGCGTTGCGGGCGATGCGCACTTGCAGGGTGATCCGTGGATGGACCTTGGCGAAACGACGCAGCACCTCGCTGAGCAGGAGTTCGCCGAAGTCTTCCTGCAACCCCAGGCGCACGCTGCCCTCGATCTGCGTGGCCTGCAAGCTGGCGAAAATATCGTCATTGAGTTGCAACAGATGCCGCGCCTGACCGAGCAGGCTTTCGCCCGCCGGCGTCAGTACCAGGCCACGGCCGGATTTCATCAGCACCGGGCTGCCGACCTGCTCTTCGAGTTTTTTCAGTTGGGCGCTGACGGCCGAGGTGGAGCGACCCAGGCGGTCGGCGGCCTTGGTGAAGCTGTTGAGCTCGGTGCCGGTTACGAAGGTGCGCAGTACATCGAGATCAAAGGTCGGGCGGCGCATGGAATGGTCCATTATTTTGGGATTGTCTATCTTGATTAATCTGATATTCGGGATGATCCTGGCTTGATAGTTTGCCTCCGTCAAATTGATTTCAAGGAGTGCAGCCCATGAGTCTTGCAACGAGCCCGACCCCGACCGGCCAACCTGAGCCGGTCGCCGACCGCAAATTCGTCCAACTGACCCAGGACCTGTTGTTCGGTGATATCTGGCAGCGGCCCGAGTTATCGCCCCGAGAGCGCAGCCTGGTGACGGTGGCGGCCCTGGTGGCCCTGTATCGGCTGGAGCAATTGCCATTTCATTTGCAGCGGGCGCGTGACAACGGCGTGAGCACGGTGCAGTTGGGCGAGGTGATTACCCATCTGGCGTTCTATTCCGGCTGGCCAACAGCGGCCTCGGCCCTGGCGCTGCTGGAGCAGAGCGCAGCCGATCAACAGCCTGGGCCGCAGCCCGTCGCCGAGCAGGAGTAAGGCTGATGCCATTCGCGCGTATCTCCCTGCACCGGGGCAAGTCCCGGGACTATCTGCAACGCCTGTCAGAAGCGGTGCATCAGGCCCTGGTTGAGGCTTTCGAGGTGCCGCCAGACGACTGTTTTCAGGTCATCCATCAACATGATCCGGGCGAGTTGATTTTCAATGCGCACTACCTCGGAGGACCGCGCAGTGACGATTACTTGCTGGTTGTCATCACCGCCGGCCGTCCCCGCACCGTCGACACCAAGCGGCATTTTTACCAGGCGTTGGTCCAGCGCTTGGAGCATTCGCTGGGGCTGGATCCCGAGGATGTGATGGTGGTAATCAGCAGCACCGAGGCGCAGGATTGGTCGTTTGCCGGGGGACGTGGCAATTAGTGGCGCACTATGCCTGGCGGGCCATGATTCAAGTCTTCCACCACGTGTTGGGCAGCCTTTGTTTCAGGCGGATGGAGTGGGTTTGCCAAGCCCTTTGGAAAAAGGGCTTGTTCATTGGCCTGGGTGTGCTGGGTATGCGCAGCAGAAACAACCTACCGATGGAAAAACTCCATAACTACCCCGCCATTGAATGTCCCTACCTGGGGCTTATCGGTAAGCCAGATTAAGTTGGCTTCGATTTTTTGCTCAATATAGGTTTCTTTCCTTTTGGTGAATATTGGATGTTCTTTGTTGAAAGGGAGGCGAACCCCATCTTTTTTTAGTTCAATCGCTACCGAGGTGTTGCGTAGCGTCGAGCCTTGCGCATTGGCCAGGCTTGGAATTAGCCAGTTTTGACTGGCGTCGATTGTGCTACCAGGAGCCGCCCTCATGAGGGTGCTCATGCTGAAGACGCTATCGCAGGTTCTGCGTGCGATAAGTAGGAAGTCTTTTGCGTCAGCGAGTGCATTGGGTTTCGCATTGCTCGCGTAGACGGTATTGAATCTGATGGTGTTTTTGGAGAACGTGATAGTGGCCGGGCATGGGATGTACTTTACGTTTTTTAATCCACTGACCCTGATGGAAAAAGTGGGAGACATATTGAGTCCACTCATACCGTCGAATCGAGCTGCTACATAGCTATCAAAGTTCACAAGGTCTTTGTCGGTGTTGGCCGTCGGTGGGCTCTTCTTGACCAATAATATGCTGTAGGTCAATAGCATCTTTGTTTCTGTCCCGGCGCAACCTGCATTACTACCGCAATTATTTACAAATATTGGTGTGCGGATTCGGCAGTGTCCTGCAGGACCTTTATCTGTCAGGTTCGAGCAGATCAAGTCCTGGCCGTTGAAGTTTATGCCCATCTCGACATCCGGCCCCAGGCCATTGTTGTTCGGGTATTCGGGGTTAAGATAGAAGTAGATGTACTCCCCACTAGTCGGAAAGTCTGCCCAGCACTTTACCGTTGTAGTGATCGGGGGGGGGAGCGCCATAGAATAGCTCCTTTAGGTGTGTCGTTGGCTACGCCAACGAAGTTCTGCACTTGAGCTAGGGTGGTTGTTCCACCGTTATCGTCTCTGCACATGACGGCCTGGCTTTGTTCTATGACGCTCAAAAACAACACCAGGCTTAGTACAAGTGTTAAGCCGGAAAATAAGCGCTTCCCGGGTGCGGAAATGGATGGGTGACATAAAGTTTCTGTCATCGCGTCAACTCTTTAAGTGGAGGTTCTTCTCAGGCGGTTTGAGTGTTTAGGTCACTATTATCGATTGAGTCGAGTTTATTGTTTGCATCACTGTTTGGCCTCGCCATAGCTGCTGCTGGTTGACAGCCTTGCTCGTTGTTCCTTGGGGCTGCCGCTGTCGCTGATGACCTGGTAGTCGACGCTGGCAGGGGGCTGCTTGCAGTCCAGGGCCAGGGGTTGCTCGGAAAAGGGCGCCAGCATCAGGTGGATCGTCGGCGGTGCGCAGGGCTGGTGGCGAGCATCGAGGGGCTCGATATCGGTGAAGGTCACGTGATAAGGCGAGGGGTTGGCCAGCAGGGCCTTGGGCGATCCTTGCTCGGCCAGCAGTCTCCAAGTCACTTGCGCCGCAACCTTGGCCGGATCGCTTTTCAGCGGCGGTCGGTAGAACACCTTGAAGTGATGCAGCGGTGCAATCTGCAGTTGGTCGGTCTGGCCGTCGGAGGCTTCGGGCAGTTTGAGCAGGTCGAGCAGCAGGTAGGTTTCCTGGTCATCGGGCAGCCCCTGGCCCTGATAAAAGATCTCTATGGTTTTACGTTGCCCGGGATGGATCAGCAGCAGGGGGTTGGAGATCGCCAGCGGCAAGCTTCGGGTGTCTTTTTTGTCACCCCAGTTGAGGCTGAGCTGCATCAGTGCCGGCTCGTCGCCTTGGTTGATGATGTTGACCGGCCAGCGTTGTTTGCTGCCATCGAGAATCAGCCGGGTGCGGCCATCGTTGAAAGAAAGTTCAGCCTGGGCGCAGGGCGTCAGCACCCACACCGCCATAAAAACGGCAGCGCGTAACAGGCTACTCAGATAGGGTTTCAGGCTGCGCCTGGTCAGTGAGGGCGTCATGGGGGCGGTAGTCTGCGAATAGGCGTGTGTATGAACCTGATCAAGCGGTTGGCCGCGTATTACGAGGTGTGTTTGAAGCGTCAGGCAGGCTAGGCTTTCCTATGCGCGATGGATATAGGGCCAGTCCTAATCGCACAGGCCGGCCGGGTTGCTCTCGGGGCGCCGCGCCCCGGCGCACAGATCAAGCTCTGCCGCCCTTAAGGCGATTCCCTAAGTGGTGACAGTTTTTTGTACGCGTTTTTTTTGGCGCGAGCGGCGACTGCTTTGGGCTGGGCCGATCCGGGCGTTGGTGGCGGCGTTTTTTTGTCCGTGGGCTGCCCGCTGTCCAGCAGTCGGAGTGCTGAATGGATTAAGGGTTATCCTTATGTTGATCTCAATGTGCCATCGGTACTATCTGCGCACTTCGACGGGTGCAGTGGATGCCGATAATGCGGATTTATCTAGGGGTTTGGTTGGGGCTCGCGCTCAGTGCCACAGGGCTGATCCTGGCCTCGCCTACGCTTACGATAGCTGCTCTGGTCTTCAGCAGCGTGTTGTTGATCGGCCTGCGCCCGACGCCCCGCCGGGTGCTGCCAGCGGCCGAGCCGCTGGTCGAAGTCGCTGCCGATAACCGCGCGTCGGCGCTGCAAAACCTGGTGCTGGCCATTGCTCCCAGTTGGCATGAGAGCCTCGGCCACAGCCGGGAGTTATTGCATTCCAATATCACCGAACTGTTGCACAGCTTCCACAATATCGCCGCACGCCTGGATGGCAGCCTTAGCAGTTCCGAGGGCGTGCTCGGCAGCGGCGGGGTGGGCGAAAGCCTGCGCGACGCCAACCAGCGGCTGCACGAAGTCAGCGCCTCGTTTCAGTCCAGCAGCCAGCGCCAACAGGAATTGCTCGGCACCATCAGCCACCTCGACACCTACACCAGCCAGTTGCAGCAGATGGCCAAGCGGGTGCAGGACATCGCCAGCCAGACCAACCTGCTGGCCCTGAACGCGGCCATCGAAGCTGCCCGTGCCGGGGAGTATGGACGGGGCTTTTCGGTGGTGGCCGATGAGGTGCGCAAGCTGTCCACGCTGTCGGCGGAAACCGGGCAGGGGATGGACGCCAAGGTCGGTGAGATCAACCACGCGATCCAGAGCACGATTGCCGCCGCGGCGGAGTTGGGCAACAGCGAGCAGAGCAACCTGGATTTCCTCAACCGCTCAGTGAGCGACGTCATGGCACGCCTGGGCGACAACCTCAATCAGCTGTCCGACGCCTCCAGGGTGTTGCAGCGTGAGGCTCGGGACACCCAACACGACATTCAGGCCGTCATGGTCAACCTGCAGTTCCAAGACCGCACCGACCAGGTGCTCGACCACGTACAAGCGGACCTGCTGCAACTGCTGGCGGCCATCGACCACGATGACCCGAGCCTGCACGACCCTAAGGCCTGGCTCGAACGCCAGCGCCAGCGATTTACCACCCATGAAGAACGTCACGGCCAGTCCCAGGGCGCGGCCGTGAACGAGGTGACGTTTTTCTAGGGCCTCGACTTTCACGCGTTTTCATTTTCGAAGGAGCGCCATATGGCCAAGACAATTCTGATCGTCGACGATTCGCTGTCGATGCGCCAACTGGTAAAGATGAGCCTCACCGGGGCTGGGCACGAGGTGATCGAGGCCTGCGATGGCCGCGATGCCCTGAGCAAGCTGGACGGGCGCAAGGTCAACCTGATCATCAGCGACGTGAACATGCCCAACCTCGACGGCATCGGCCTGGTGAAGGCGGTCAAGGCGCGCAATGAATACCGCTTCACGCCGATCATCATGCTCACCACCGAAAGCGAGCAGGCGAAGAAAGCCGAAGGCCAGGCGGCCGGTGCCCGGGCCTGGATCGTCAAGCCGTTCCAGCCCCAGCAGTTGCTGGCGGCGGTCGACAAGTTGCTGGGCTGAGCCGGTGTTCACTCTGACGCCCTCGGCCTTCGATGGCCCGGCCCGGCTACAGGTGGCCGGTGACCTGACCATCTACCAGGTGGCCGAGGCCCGGGAGGCGCTCCTGCAATTACTGCCCTTCGACGCTCCGGCCTGGCAACTGGACCTGAGTGCAATCGAGGAGTTCGACAGCGCCGGCGTGCAGTTGCTGCTGGTGCTGCAACGCAGCCTGTCGAGCACCGGCAGCCCGGTCAGCGTGGTCGGTTGTGCGCCGCAGGTGGCTGAACTGATCGAGTTGTTGCGCCTGGAAACCCTGTACCCCGCAGCACCAACCGAGGATTGAGCGATGCTCAGTGGCGACCAGTGGAACCAGTTGCTCCAGGGGTTTCTCAGCGAAGGGCGCGACCTGCTCAAGGACGCTGAAGACAGCCTGCTATGCCTGGAAAGCGCGCCGCAGGACGAAGCGGCGATCAACAGCCTGTTCCGCGCCGTGCATACGCTCAAGGGCTCGGCTGGGATCTTCTCGCTGACGCCCCTGGTCAACCTGACGCATCACCTGGAAAGCCTGCTGATGTCGGTGCGCGATGGCCAGCGCCAGCTGACCCCGGCCCTGACCTCGCTGATGCTCAGTTGCATGGACGAACTCAATGCCATGATCGAGCGCGTCGACCCCGACAGTGGCCTGCTCGACACCGACCAGGGGCAGCAGGCGGTCCTCCTGGCGGCCTTGGCCGAAGCTCAGGACCTGATCCCGCCGAACCCTGGGCCAGAGCTGTCCGAACAACCCGGCACGGGCCCGACTGACACCGCTGCCGACCCCGTGCTGTGGCAGATCTCCATCGCCTTTGCCCAGGACCTGTTGCGCAACGGCTTCGATCCGGCGGCGTTTTTGCGCTACCTCAAACGCCTGGGGGACATCGTCACCCTGCAGACCTTGACTCGGCCGTTGCCGGACCTGCACAGCCTCGACCCCGAGAGTTGTTACCTGGGCTTGGAGCTGACCTTACGCAGCACCGCGAGTGAGGAACAGATCCGCGAGGTGTTCCAGTTCATCGAGGACTTCTGCACCCTTGGCATCCTGCCCCTCGAACCGCTGTCGACCCCAGTGGAACAGGCCGTGGCGCCTGTCGCGCAGCCACTGGCCGCCCCCGCCACGGCCGTGGTCAACCGTGAGCGGCGGCCCCAGGACACTGCCCTGGTCAAGGTGGCGGCCCACAAGCTCGATGAGTTGATCAACCTGGTGGGGGAGCTGGTGATCAGCACCGCTGGCGCGCAAATGCAGGCCCGGCGCAATGGCGACCCGGCCTGCATCGAAAGCACCCAGGCGCTGTTCCAGTACGTGGAGCAGATCCGCGACAGCGCCTTGAAGCTGCGCATGGTCGAGGTCGGCGAAACCTTCAACCGGTTTCACCGCGTGGTGCGCGACGTCAGCCAGGAGCTGGAGAAAAAGATCCAGTTGAGCATCCGGGGCGGCGAGACCGAGCTCGACAAGTCGGTGATCGACAAGATCGCCGACCCCCTGACCCACCTGGTGCGCAACGCCATCGATCATGGCATCGAAACCCCCGAGGAACGCCTGGCGCTGGGCAAGTCCGCCGAGGGCAAGTTAAGCCTCAATGCCTATCACGACTCGGGGATGATCGTGCTCGAAATCAGTGACGACGGACGCGGCCTCAACACCGCGCGCATCCTCGAAAAAGCCGTGGCCAAGGGCATGATCGAGACCGACGCGCAACTGAGCGAGCAGCAGATCCACCTGCTGATTTTCGAAGCCGGATTCTCCACTGCCGAGCAGGTGTCCAATCTCTCCGGGCGCGGGGTGGGCATGGACGTGGTGCGCAGCGCCATCGACCAGTTGCGCGGAGTCATCGAGATCGACTCCAGCGCCGGCCAGGGCTGCACCTTTCGCGTGCGCCTGCCGCTGACGCTGGCAATCATCGACGGCTTTCTGGTGGGGGTGGGCGACGACAGTTTCGTGATCCCGCTGGACATGGTCACCGAGTGCATGGAAGCCAGCGACAGCGCCTTCGAGGGCGGTTACGGCTACCTCGACCTGCGCGGCAACCCCTTGCCCTGTATCGCCCTGGACCGCCATTTTGGCCTGCCCGAGAGTGGCGCAAGGCGGCGCAATATCGTGGTCGTGAGCCAGGGCCGGCAGCAGGCCGGGCTGATCGTCGACCACTTGCAGGGCGAGCTGCAGACCGTGATCAAACCCCTGGGCCAGATGTTTCGTCACCTGCGCGGCATCAGCGGCTCGACCATCCTCGGCTCCGGCCACGTGGCGCTGATTCTTGATATCCCCAGCCTCTTTCGACACCTGCAAACCCGTATCGACGGGGCTCCGCGGCCGGCGCTCGGCCTCGCAGAAACCCTTGCCTAGCCTTTCAGGAGAAACACCATGCAGTTCATTCGCAACATGAAGATAGGCATCCGGTTGACCTTGGGGTTCCTGGTGGTGGTGGCCTTGACCGCCGCCATCGGGTTTATCGGCATTCGCAACCTGGAGCAGGTCAATGACCTGTCCGACCGGATGTACGAGCTGGACGTCACCGGCCTCAGCCAGTTGCAAGAGGCCAATATCCAGCTGATCAGCGCCGGCCGTTCGATGCGTCACAGCCTGTTGGCCACCAGCCAGGCCGGACGCGAGCAGGCCGCCAGCCAGGCGAGTGCCGCCCTGGAACAGACCGCCAGCCTGATCGCCAAGGCCCGCACCAGCTTTATCACCAAGGAAGGCCAGGCCAAGATCGACCAGCTGCAAGGCCCGCTCAAGGAGTACCAGGCGCTGGTGCAGCAGGTGCTGGGCATGCATCAGCAATCCGGACAGTTGCAGGAAACCAGCGACGTCACCGACCTGCTGCCCAAGGCCGTGGTCAGTGGCGACGCGGTGGATCAACTGATCGGCCAGGTCACCCAGCACAAGCAGGAGCGGGCCAGCGAAGCCAACCAGCAGATCAGCGACATTGCCGCCAGTTCCCGGGTGCAGATGATCACCCTGGTGGTGGTGGCCACCTTGATGGGCATGCTGATCGGGGTGCTGGTCACCCGCAGCATCACCCGTCCGCTCAATGGCGCGGTGGCGGCGGCCAACCGCATGGCCGCCGGCGACCTGAGCCAGGACCTGGTGGTCACCAGCAAGGATGAAACCGGGCAATTGCTCAGCGCCATGCAGAACATGACCCAGCGCCTGCGCAGCATCCTTGGCGATGTGCGCAGTGCGGCCGATGCGTTGTCGTCGGCCTCGGAGCAAGTCAGCTCGACCTCGCAGTCCCTGAGTCAGGCGGCCAACGAGCAGGCGGCCAGCGTCGAGCAGACCAGCGCCTCGGTGGAGCAGATGTCGGCCTCCATCACCCAGAACACCGAGAGCGCCAAGATCACCGACGGCATCGCCGGCAAGGCTGCCAACGATGCGGTGCAGGGCGGCGGCGCGGTGAGCGACACGGTGCTGGCGATGAAGCAGATTGCCGACAAGATCAGCATCATCGACGACATCGCCTACCAGACCAATTTGCTGGCGCTCAACGCCGCCATCGAAGCGGCCCGCGCCGGTGACCACGGCAAGGGCTTCGCGGTGGTCGCCGCCGAAGTGCGCAAACTCGCCGAGCGCAGCCAGGTCGCGGCCCAGGAGATCGGTCAGGTGGCCAGCAGCAGCGTGCACCTGGCGGAACAAGCCGGGCGCCTGCTGGGGGAGATCGTGCCCAATATCCAGCGCACCTCGGACCTGGTGCAGGAAATCACCGCGGCCTCCCAGGAGCAGAATGGCGCCGCCGGGCAGATCAACATTGCCATGGGCCAGATGAACCAGATCACCCAGCAGAACGCCGCCGCTTCGGAAGAGCTGGCCGCCACCGCTGAAGAAATGAACGCCCAGGCGGGGCAGTTGCAGGAGCTGATCGGTTTCTTCCGTTTCGAGCAGAACGCCCTCGGCGCGCAGCGCCCTCAAGCCCGCGGCCCGGAACCTTTCAAGAGCGCGCCGGCAAGCTGGAGCACAAGCAGGACGGCGGTCGATGAAGGCCAGTTCGTCAGCTTCAACTGAGTGACCTGCCCATGACCTCACTGCACACCAGCGCTGTCCCGGACAGCACCCTGGCCGCCCGGATCCAGCACCTGTCGTTTCGCGTGCGCGAGGCCGCCTATGCCTTGCCTATCGAACTGGTGCGGGAAATCATCGAGTACGCCCACGTCACCGCCGTGCCGATGATGCCGGCCTTTATCCATGGTGTGATCAACCTGCGCGGCAACGTGGTGCCGGTGCTCGACCTGGCCGCGCGCTTTGGCTTCGAGCTGACCCGCCCGGACAACCGCACCTGCATCGTCATCATCGAACTGGCCCTGGGCGAGAGCGTGCAACCCATCGGCTTGGTGGTGGACGCGGTGGACGCGGTGCTGGATATCGACCCGTCCCAGGTGGTACCGGCACCGCCGTTCGGTGTTGGCATCCGCACTGATTTCATCGCCGGCATGGCTCGGGGCGAAGAGGGCTTCACCATCATCCTGGCGATTGCCCAGGTGCTGTCCCTCGACGATATTTCCCAGCTGAGCCTTGCGGTGCTCAATGGCCGCTGAGCCACTGCCAGGCCTGCGGCTGCCGGAGTTGGCCGACGGCCAGTTTCGCCTGTTGCAACGCCTGATGCTGGAGGCTTCGGGCATCGCCCTGGCCGCCAATAAACGGCCTTTGGTGGCCGGGCGCCTGATGAAGCGCCTGCGTCATTACCAGTTGCCGGGCTACGAGCAGTACCTGCAATTGCTGGAGCAGCCGCACTATCTGGCCGAGCGCCGGCTGGTGGTGGATTTGCTGACCACCAACGAGACTTACTTCTTTCGCGAGCCGGCGCATTTCACGTTCTTCGCCCAGTGGCTGGCCAAGCGCAAAGGCGCGCTGCGGATCTGGAGCGCGGCCTGTTCCTCCGGGGAAGAGCCCTACAGCCTGGCGATGGCGGTCAGTGAACACGGAACCACCCAGGACTGGTCGATCCTGGCCAGCGACCTGAGCCAGAGCATGCTTGAACGCGCCAGCCGCGGTATCTATGACCTGGCCCAGGCCCGGCATTTTCCCGAGGGTTGGCTGCACCGCTATTGCCTGAATGGCGTCGGTGCCATGCACGGGTGCTTTCGGGTCCAGGCCGCGCTGCGCCAGCGGGTCAGCCTGCGCGAGGTGAATCTGGTACAGCCCTTGCCCGAAGGTGTGGGGCCGTTCGAGGTGATCTTCCTGCGCAACGTGCTGATCTATTTCGACAACGACGAGAAGCAGCGCATCGTGCGCCGCCTGGTGGAGCAACTGGTGCCCGGCGGCCTGCTGTTTATCGGTCACGCCGAAAGCATTCATGGCTTCGGCCTGCCGCTGCGCCTGCTCAGTCCTTCGGTGTACCAGCACTTATGAAACCGGCCTTGTTCCTGAACCCCGGCGAGTATTTTTTCGGTCGTCACGAGGGCACTGTCAGCACGTTGCTCGGCAGTTGCGTGTCGGTGGTCCTGTGGCACCCGCGCTGGCGCCTGCTGGCGGTCTCGCACTACCTGCTGCCCAGCGATCCGCAGGCGCGCAACGGCCTCGACACGCGTTACGGTGAGGCGGTGTTCAGGCGTATCCACGCCGACATGCTGCGCCACGGCACGCGTCCTTGCGAATACCGCAAGGGGCTGTTCGGCGGTGGCAGCCTGGTGCGCTTCGAGCCGGCGGGCGGGCGCAAGGTCGGCCACAGCAACAGCGCCTTTGCCCGAGAGCAATTCAGCCTGCGCAACTGGTCGCTCGATTATTGTGACCTCAATGGCGACCACTACCGGCGCCTGCAGGTCGACGGCCGCAGCGGCACCGTGGCCTGCCAGCGCAATGCCTTGGGTGCGCTGCCGACACGGGCGGGTGAGCGGTGATCAAGGTGTTTATCGTCGATGATTCGGCGTTGGTGCGTCAGGTCCTCAGTACCTGCCTGGGCAACCACCCGGGGATCGAAGTGATCGGCCTGGCCGCCGACCCGCTGTACGCCATCGACAAGATGCGCCGCGACTGGCCGGACGTGCTGATCCTCGATATCGAGATGCCGCGCATGGATGGCCTGACGTTTTTGCGCCAGATCATGAGCGAGCGCCCGACCCCGACCATCATCTGTTCGACCCTCACCGAGCAGGGCAACAGCGTTGCGGTCGAGGCCCTGGCTGCCGGCGCGGTCGGGGTGTTCACCAAGGCCCGGCTGGGGCTCAAGCAAAGCCTGGAGCAACTGGCCAGCGAACTGATTCGCAAGGTCGAGGAGGGCGCCCGCAGCCGGCCCCGGGTCTTGCCCAGCGCCCCTCGGGTGGCGCCGCCCATCAGCCTGTTGCGCACCACCGATCGCATCGTCGCCCTGGGCTGTTCCACTGGCGGCACCCAGGCCCTGGAGTTTGTCTTGCGCCAGCTGCCGCGTGACTGTCCCGGGATTGTGATCGTTCAACATATGCCGGAGAAGTTCACCGCCGATTTTGCCCGGCGGCTGAACAGCCTGTGTCAGATCGAAGTACGCGAGGCCAGGCACCTGGATCGCGTGCACGATGGCCTGGCGCTGCTGGCGCCAGGAGGCCTGCATATGCAGCTCAAACGCAGCGGGGCGCATTACCAGGTCGAGGTGCTCGACGGGCCACCGGTCAACCGGCACAAGCCCGCGGTGGACGTGTTGTTCCGCTCGGTGGCGCGACAGGCCGGGCCCAACAGCCTGGGCATCATCATGACCGGGATGGGGGACGACGGCGCGCGGGGCTTGCTCGCCATGCGCGAAAATGGCGCCCATACCGTGGCCCAGGACGAGGCCAGTTGCGTGATTTTCGGCATGCCCAAGGAGGCCATTCGCATGGGCGCCGCGCAGCAGGTCGAGCCGTTGTCCCATGTGCCGCAACTGATCCAGCAATTCGCCAGCGGCCCGCGCCCCACCTGAGGCTGGCGTGGCCGGGGTGCGACCCCCCGCGCGGATATCCGGGCGGCGCAGCGGGATCATCGACGACGCCTGAGTCGCCGCGCTCGGGCCTGGCCGGCGTGTTGCATTGCACACCGGCCAAGGGCGCAGGCTGGCCCACTGCCTGACCCTGGCTTTGGCAGTCTGCAACTCATCAAGGCGATCACGCCGGCTATAAAATACTGCAACGCCTTAGCGTTGTGCCCTTATCCATGTGACTGGGCTGAAGCCTATGCTGTGTCGAATTTTGCTTGCCAACGATTACCCGGTGGTCCGTGCCGGAATGAGGGCCTTGCTGGAGAAGAAAACCGAATATGAAGTCATCGCCGAAGCCGGCGACAGCCACAGCGCCATCGAACTGGCCTCGCGCCTGTTGCCGGAAATCGTGCTGTTGGACCTGGTCCTGGAACGCCACGCCTGTATCGATCTGCTGAAGACCTTGTCCTTGAGTTCACCCGCCAGCCGGGTACTGGTGCTGTCGACGCACGCCGACAGCCCTTTCGTCATGCAGTGCCTGCAACTTGGGGCCCATGGCTACCTGCTGCGCAGTGCCAGCGTGATCGAACTGGAGCTGGCCCTGGAGACCCTGCGCCAGGCCGGCCAGTACCTGTCCTCGGCGGTGGTGCCCCTGGTGATCAACCACGCCATCAAACGCCAGCACGAGCCCAGCCTCAAGGCCCCGAACAAGGTGCTCACGGCGCGCCAGCTGGAGATCCTGCGGCTCATCGCCCGGGGCGAAAGCACGCGCAATATCGCTCAGGGCCTGGGCCTGAGCGTAAAGACCATCGAGGCCCATCGCTCGCAGATGATGCACCGCCTGCGGATCCACGACATCGCCGGGTTGGTGATGTTTGCCGTGCGCAAGGGCATCGTCCAGGTCAACGATTAACCGCCGCGGCAAGCCACCACCCCACAATGGGCGGCACAAGCTTAACTCTGTAGCCGCTGCCGCAGGCTGCGCTGGCCCGTCCAAACACCCCACCTGCAACTGACACTACTCGGTGTCCGCGATGGCCAGCGCAGCCTCGTGCCTCGGCAGCGGCTGCGGGATGTTTTGCTGGGGCTGAGAGGGGGCGGACCGTTGGCGGCAGTGATTTCACTGTGCCATTGTTTTTTGCCCGGCATACCCGCAACATGGCCGCACCCTCAATGCTGCACGCTTGGATAATCGCAGTGGCGATACGCTTTAAACTCCCTCGGATCCTGTACGGTCTTGCCATCGCCCTGGTGCTGGGTGGCAGCCTTCTGGGCGATTTGCTTGCCGATTGGGATTTCAGCCAGATCAGCCGCCGCGCCGAGGCGCTCTATGGGCCCCTGGGCCAGGGGCGGCAACGGATCGATGCCTGGCAGCAACTGCTCGCGACGCAGAAACAGGTCAGCGAGGCGGAGCAACTCAAGGTGGTCAACCTGTTCTTCAACCGCCAGATGCGCTACGAGGAAGACATCGACCTGTGGCACGAGACGGATTACTGGGCCACGCCCATCCAGTCCCTGTGGAAAGGGGCCGGCGACTGTGAAGACTACGCCATTGCCAAGTATTTCAGCCTGCGCCACCTCGGTGTCGCGGCCGACAAGCTGCGTATCACCTACGTCAAGGCCTTGCGCCAGAACCGCGCGCACATGGTCCTGACCTATTATTCCAGCCCCGAAGCCATGCCCCTGGTACTGGATAGCCTGATGGACCCCATTCTGCCCGCCAGCCAGCGCCCGGATCTGCTGCCCGTCTACGCTTTCAACGGCGAGGGACTGTGGCTGACGGGGGCGACGGGCAACAAGAAAGTCGGTGACACCAAGCGTCTGTCGCGTTGGCAGGATGTCTTGAAGAAAATGACCGCCGAAGGATTTCCGGCCAGTTCGGATAATTAACAGGAGCCACGATGTCACTGTTCAAACAATTGCTGATCGCTATCTGTGTGTTTCTCGTGGTCGCGTTCAGCGGTAGCTTCATGGTCAGCCTGGAAAGCTCGCGGGCGCAGTACGTCAATCAACTGCGCTCCCACGCCCAGGACGCCGCCACCGCACTGGCGCTGTCGCTGACGCCGAATATCGATGATCCGGCGATGACCGAGCTGATGGTCAGTTCGATTTTCGACAGTGGCTACTACGCCAGCATCCGCGTGATCGACCTGAGCAATAACCAGGTGCTGGTGGAGCGTGCCGCCGAGCCTGATGCCAGCGGTGTGCCGGCCTGGTTCGTGAAGATGATCGGCCTCGCGCCGGCGGGCGGCGATGCCATCGTCAGCCGGGGCTGGCAGCAGGCCGCCCGGGTCGAGGTGGTCAGCCATCCGATGTTCGCCCTGGCCAAGCTCTGGCAGAGCGCATTGGGCAGTCTGGGCTGGCTGCTGGTCTGCGGCGCCCTGAGCGCGGTGCTGGGGGCCTTGCTGCTGCGCCGTCAGCTCAAGCCGCTGGACTATATGGTCGAGCAGTCCCATGCCATCGCCCGCCGCGAGTTTCTCAGCTTGTCCGACCTGCCACGCACCCCTGAATTGCGCCGGGTGGTACAGGCCATGAACCAGATGGTGGAGAAGCTCAAGGCGTTGTTCATCGAGCAGACCGAGCGCAGCGAGAAGCTGCGGGTGGAGTCTTACCAGGACAGTCTGACCGGCTTGGCCAACCGGCGTTATTTCGAAATGCAGTTGCACTCCCGGGTCAGCAACCAGGAGGAGGCCAGTTCCGGCTACCTGCTGATGCTGCGGGTCAATGACCTGGCCGGCCTCAACCAGCGCCTGGGCGGCCAGCGCACCGACCAGTTGCTGCAAGCGGTGGGCCAGCAACTGGTGCGGACCTGCGCCAAATACCCGGAAACCCACAACCTGATTACCCGCAGCCGTGGCGGCGAGTTCGCCGTGCTGGCACCGGGCCTGGTGCGCGACGAAGCCCTGCAACTGGCCCAGGAGCTGGAAAGCACCCTGCAGAGCCTGCGCGAAACCGGCGCCACCGATATGCCGATCGTGGCCCACATCGGGCTCGCGCCCTACAACCCGGGTGATGCCTCGGCGGACCTGCTGAAGCTGGCCGATCAAGCCCTGACCCAGGCTGAAGCCAGTGGCGAGCAGAGCTGGGTGTGCCTGGAGCACAACACTCCGGGTACGGTCAGCGATGACTCCCACAGCTGGCACACCCTGCTGGATGCGGCGTTGAACCAAGGGCGCTTCCAGTTGTTTTTCCAACCGGTGGTCAGCAGCAACGATACCCATCAGGTGCTGCACTACAAGGTTCTGTCACGGTTGCTGGACAACCAGGGCCAGGCCATCGCCGCCGGCCGCTTCCTGCCGTGGATGGAGCGCTTTGGCTGGTCGACGCGGCTTGACCGGCTGATGCTGGAGCTGGTGCTCAAGCATCTGGCGCAACACAACCACGCACTGGCCTTGAACCTCTCGGCGGCCACCTTGAATGACCCGCAGGCCCTGGAGCGGGTGTTTGAATTGCTGGCCCAGCACCCGGCACTGGGGCCACGCCTGACCCTGGAAATCGGTGAAGAGCAAGTGCCCGAGCAAGCCCAGTTGGAGCACCTGAACCGGCGGATCCACAGCCTGGGCTACAGCCTCAGCCTGCAGCGCTTCGGTGGCCGCTTCAGCATGATCGGCAACCTTGCGCACCTGGGCCTGGCGTACCTGAAAATCGACGGCAGCTACATCCGCGCCATCGACCAGGAAAGCCACAAGCGTCTGTTTATCGAAGCCATCCAGCGCGCCGCCCACAGCATTGACCTGCCGCTGATTGCCGAGCGCGTGGAAACCGAGGGTGAGTTGCGAGTGATTCGCGAGATGGGCATAGAAGGGGTGCAAGGCCAACTGTTCGGTGAGCCCGCGCCCTGGAAGTGAAGCCTTGAAGGTCACGCCTCCTTGACGGGCAAGCCGTGAAGGAGGCGCGAGGCAATCAGATCAAACCGGTTTCGTCATCGTCGATCAGATGATTCAACCCGCCCAGCGCCGTCCGTGCCTGGGTCCGATCCATCAACTTGGCCTGGGCCGCTGGCGGCAGGTCAGTGACGCGGATCACGCCTTTGCTGGTCAGCACCTGGATCAAGTCATCGAGTACCCGGATCATCTCCAGGTCACTGTGCTTGAGCTGCTTGAGGCTGGTCTCGATCACGTCATTGGCAAACCAGGCCTGGACCTCATGGTGGTCAGCCGGCAGCGTCTCGGTGGCTTCGGCGTACGCCACCGCCTCGACGCGCATCAGTGCGCCTTGTTGATCACGTTGCACGTAGAACATCAGCGTTCTCCCAATAAAAAAATCTCTGCGGGCGCTGCACGCAGCACCCGCAGAGATTACACACATTTCCCCGACGCTGATGCCAACCGGTCGCCAGTCCCGAAAGATTGGCGACCGTTGACGATCAGTCGTGGTGCTTGACGGTCAGGTCACCACCGGCGATCAGGTTGTTGATCGCGCTGCTGCCACTGCCCCAGCTGGCGCCCTCGACCTTGATCGTGACGTCCGCAGTGCCGCCGCCATTGGCGGTGAACGACCCGGTGCTGCTGACTTGCAGGGTTGAAGTGCCCGACGAGTCAGTGGTCAGCTTCAGGTAGCTGGACAGGTTGTTGTCGTTATTGCCTTGCAGCAGGTCGGACAGGTCCAGCTTGTCGCCTTCGGTGTGCTTGAAGTCAGTGATGACGTCATTGCCGGTATCCCCTTTGAGCCAGACGAAGGTATCGGCACCTGCGCCGCCGGAGAGGATGTCATCACCCTTGCCTCCGACCAGGATGTCGTTGCCCGCGCCACCATAGAGCTTGTCGTTGCCGCCCTGGCCGAACAGGATGTCGTCGCCGGCATTGCCGATCAGGGTGTCAGCGCCATCCTTGGTGCCGTAGATGTTCGAGGCGCTGGCCAGCGCACCGACATCGGCGACGTGCTCGGTGATGAACTGATGCAGAGCACGGTCGTCGATCTGATCCACCGGCTTGGACAGTTGATCGGCTGCAAATTGCTTGAGCGCGGAGCCGCCCTCGAGGTTTTTGTAGCTGATCAGGTCGCCGAACACAATGTCGTTGCCCGAACCGCCGTTGATGGTGTCGGCGCCGGTATCGGCGGCGTGGCCGGTGATGGCATCGGTCAGCTTGGCGGTGTCGATGGTGGTGACGGATTTGTCGGTGTCGAACTGCTGCAGCACGCTCTTGTTGATGTCGGAGCCCAGGCCGATGGCTTCCACCACGACTTTGCCGTCGACCGCGTTGGACAGGTCGGCGTAGGCCGCTTTGGCTTGGTTCAACGACGTGTTGCTGCCGCTGGCATAGCCAGCAATGTCGAAGCCGCCGTTGCTGCCGGCCACGACATACCCTTCAAAGGTCTGCGTACCGCGGTAGTCATAGGAGTAGACCTTGCCATCGGCATCGACAATGACCTGGGTGCTGCCATTGACGGTTGCGGTGACCACGATGCCTTTGTTCAGGGCGTAGTTCGAGGTGTTGACCTTGTCATCGAAGTAGACGGTGCTGCCACCGCCGTAATAACGGGTCGTGCCCAGGTTCGCGTCGTCGTACACCGCGTTGTATCTGTTCGGTGCGCCATCGGTAATGAAATACGTCAGGTTTTTTGCGTCCACATTGCTGGTGGCTTCGCTGCCCTTGAACCAGGTCGCCGCGCTGTTGAACGCATCCTGATAGTTAGTCAGGTCGTTCGGGTTGGACGACATCTTATCGAGCACCGCCTGCAGGGCAGCCTTGGCGGCAGCCTGGTCGACGAGGTTGACCGAGACCTGGGCTTCGACCTTGCTATCAAAGTCGATCAGCAGCACCTTGACGATACCGGAGTCGCTTTTGTTGGCATTGCTGATCAAGGTGTCGAACAAGGTCGAGAGCTGGGTTTTGATCGAGTTCATGGACTTGTCGCCGATACTGCCCGAGGTGTCGACGATAAACGCGATGTTGTAGTTGCTGCCCGGGGTGACGATGCCGCCTTTGTCGCCCACCACCACGTTGTTGACGTTGGAGCTGCTCAGGTTGATGACATCGTCGGTGCCCCCGCCTTCGGTAATCACGTAGGCCTGTGGCGCCACGGTGATGGTGCTGGTGGCCACGTTCGAGTTCAGGCTGTCGGCACCTGCGTTGTCCTTCACCGAAATCTCGATGGTGCGATCACCGGTGGCTGGGTACTTGCTGGTGTTGGAGAACTGGAACGATTCGATCAGCGCTTTGTAGCTGCTCGAATCCGCCGCGCCCGAGAGGGTCAGCACGATTTTACCGCTGGTGTCGGTACCGACCTGGGTCACGGTGATGCCGTTGTAGGTGCTGCCCACGCTGACCAGGTTCGAGCTGAGCTGATCGCCCGCGCTGGCATTTTTCAGGGTGATGGTCGCACTTTGCATCTGGCTGTTATCGACATCGCCGATATTGACGCTGGCGGTAATCGCCACGCCGCCGCTGGCACGCTCGGTGAGCGCCCCGTTGAAGCCCGTGTTGACCGCACCGTCCGCGGTGTTGAGGTCCAGGGTCGGCGCATCATTGACCGGGGTCACGGTGATGACGCCGCCAACGGCTGGCGAGGTCAGTGGGTTGCTGCCATCCGCATTGCCTTTGTCGGTGGCGGTGTAGGTGAAGTTCGCCGTGCCGTTGAAGTTCAGGTTTGGCTTGAAGTACAGCGTTGCTGAACCATTGGTGGCATCGATGGTGCCGGTGAAGGCCTTGGTCATCGCCGCGTCGGTGTAGAAGGTGCCGTTGGTTGGCGTGCTGACGCTGAAGGATTTGACGTTAGTCACACCATCCACATCGGTTGCGCTCAACTTGACGGCGATGCCCGAAGTCGGGTCTTCAGCACCAGTGGCCGAGGTCGCGATGGCCACAGGGGCATCGTTGACCGGGGTCACGGTGATGACGCCGCCGACCGCAGGGGAGGTCAGTGGGTTGCTGCCATCAATGTTGCCGCTGTCGGTCGCGGTGTAGGTGAAGTTCGCCGTGCCGTTGAAGTTCAGGTTCGGCTTGAAGTACAGCGTGGCCGAACCGTTGGTGGCATCGATGGAACCGGTAAAGGCCTTGGTCATCGCCGCGTCGGTGTAGAAGGTGCCGTTGGTTGGCGTGCTGACGCTGAAGGATTTGACGTTAGTCACACCATCCACATCGGTTGCGCTCAACTTGACGGCGATGCCCGAAGTCG
>Ga0302175_10000020_pt1 | contig 95207 bp, 83 predicted proteins | sample I_Fen_N3_3_FD_198791 | JGI IMG/M metagenome (GOLD analysis project Ga0302175, IMG submission 198791) | Peat permafrost microbial communities from Stordalen Mire near Abisko, Sweden - I_Fen_N3_3 | ecosystem: Environmental > Terrestrial > Soil > Wetlands > Permafrost | place: Sweden: Abisko... | reverse complement strand
AGTACCTTGCCCAAGGCACCATCTACCCCGACGTGATCGAGTCGGCTGGCGCCAAAAGCGGCAAGGCCCACGTGATCAAGTCCCACCACAACGTGGGTGGCCTGCCGGAAGAGATGAACCTCAAGCTGGTAGAACCGCTGCGTGAACTGTTCAAGGACGAAGTGCGCCGTCTGGGTCTGGAACTTGGCCTGCCGTACGACATGGTCTACCGCCACCCGTTCCCGGGCCCGGGCCTGGGCGTGCGCATCCTCGGTGAAGTGAAAAAGGAATACGCTGACCTGCTGCGTCGCGCCGACCATATCTTCATCGAAGAACTGCGCAAGGCCGACTGGTACCACAAAGTCAGCCAGGCGTTCGTGGTGTTCCAGCCGGTGAAATCGGTAGGCGTTGTCGGCGATGGCCGTCGTTACGCCTGGGTCGTGGCCCTGCGTGCCGTGGAAACCATCGACTTCATGACCGCGCGTTGGGCCCACCTGCCTTACGAGCTGCTGGAAACCGTCAGCGGCCGCATCATCAATGAAATCGAAGGCATCTCCCGCGTCACTTATGACGTGTCGAGCAAGCCGCCGGCGACCATTGAGTGGGAATGATGGGGCGTCCGGCATTGTCCGGCACGATCTAGCAAGAATTGCACTGGAGCCCGCGTAATTGCGGGCTTTTGGCTTTTTGGGTCTGGCAAATCCTGGTAGCTTTGTGCATCGCCAAGCACCGTGTTTGTATGGCATGGTACGGGGCATTGACTGAGCCAAATGCCATGTTCGGTGCTCGATACCATGTCGCCCTAGTAGGGAAGGGCATGGTATCAAATCTCATCATCAGCCCGGTTTCATTGGGTTTTATCGTGGTGCATGAGTGCTTTCCTGAGCATGGTATTTTTTTCCATGGAATCCGTAACTGCCATGCTGACCGATACCAAACTGCGTAACCTCAAACCGCAAGAAAAACTCTACAAGGTGAACGACCGCGACGGGCTGTACGTGGCCGTCACTGCTGCCGGTTCCATCTCATTTCGTTACAACTACTCAATCAACGGCCGTCAGGAGACCATCACGTTCGGTCGTTATGGCGTGGGTGGCATCACACTTGCGGAAGCCAGAGAGCGCCTGGGCGAGGCTAAAAAAATGGTTTCGGCGGGTAAGTCACCTGCCAAGGAGAAAGCCCGTGCCAAGGCACGCACAAAAGGGGCAGAGACGTTTGATGCGTGGGCTGAGAAATGGCTGCGTGGGTATCAGATGGCTGACTCAACCCGTGACATGCGCCGATCTGTTTACGAGCGCGAGCTCAAGCCGCAATTCGGTAATCAGAAACTGGTGGAAATCAATCATGAGGATCTGCGAACGCTGACAGATGCGATTGTGGAGCGTGGAGCTCCAGCCACGGCCGTGCACTCCCGCGAGATTGTGATGCAGGTGTTCCGATGGGCGATAGAGCGTGGCCAGAAGGTCGAGAATCCGGCTGATCTGGTGCGTCCTGCAAGCATCGCTAAATTCGAGCCACGTGATCGCGCTCTAGAGCCTGACGAAATCGCGTTGATGTATCAGTACCTGGACCGCATCGGCACTGCCTCATCCGTGAGAGTCGCCGCTAAGCTGCTGTTGCTGACCATGGTTCGCAAAAGTGAATTGACCAACGCTACCTGGAACGAAATCAATTTCAGCGAAGCCCTGTGGACCATTCCGAAAGAGCGGATGAAGCGGCGCAATCCCCATTTGGTGTTCTTATCTCAGCAGGCACTGGATTTTTTCATTGCTCTGAAGACGTTTGCCGGTGGTTCGGATTACGTCTTTCCCTCTCGGTACGATTCCGATTTGCCAATGAGCACCGCGACGATCAATCAGGTGCTGACGCTAACCTACCGGCTTGCGCAGAAAGAAGGGCAGCCGTTGAGCAAGTTCGGACCGCATGATTTGAGGCGCACAGCGAGCACGCTGCTGCATGAGGCGGGATACAACTCAGACTGGATTGAGAAATGCCTTGCGCACGAGCAGAAGGGCGTAAGGGCCGTTTACAACAAGGCTGAATACCGTGATCAGCGTAGGGCGATGTTGCAGGACTGGGCGGATATGATTGACGAGTGGACACTTAGTCGGCCACGTCGAAGCAACGTCGGCAAAGAGTGAAGTTAACATTTTCGATCTTATGATGATGACTGCTTTCGAGCTCGTCGTCTGATGGCCGCAGATACTGCTTGGCGTGATACGCCAAGTTGCCGGGCAATTTCAGCCTGATTGGTAATGCCTTGATTCAGCAAGTCATCCACCGAGCTTGTTGGCGACTTGAGTATCTGGAGCTGGCTATAAGCTGTTTTCCTGACCTCAACCCATGTCTCTATATCCCACCTCGGGAGAACAGCCGCTCCTTGGGACCAGATTTTTGCAATTAAATCCTCATACTCCAGTGCAAACCTCCGGTCGCGCTGATAAGCGCGCCGAGCTTCATCGCTACGCCGCGGGTTGTGAGCCTCACAGTAGAGTTTGCTCGGTCTCGATGCGCCTTCGGGATGGCTCGGTAAAGCCGAAGGCCGCATTAACTCGCCCTGGCACGCCCAGGTAGAAACGAGCATCCGACGCTCGACGTGGTCACGGAATGCTTCTACCGAGAAGTCCCCACGTAATTCCTGCCAGTCGCAGTATCTCCCCAGCATGCGAGAGGCTTCGTATTTGCCGAACTCTCCCTTCAATGCCCGTTCGTAACGAGCGACCAAGCTAGCGGTTTTTTCCTGAGCATCTATACGCATAGAGTTTGTTAACGGCACTGCTTTGACATTTCCGCGCTCCAGGCGCTTGAAAACCTTGGGCGCCGCCATGCTGATCGCATATTCGGTAGACCGCCAGCACAGTTCGCAGAAGCCCCAATCGTACTGACTGCTCAGCTTTGACCGGATTCGATCAGACGACGTATCGCTTTCTCTAACCAGCATTTGCAGAAGCGGGTCATAGGTGCTCGACGCTTTTTCGTTTTTTTTCATCGTCTAATGATAGCGCTGAATGACAACCAAATTCTAACTTTTTTGCGCCCTAGTTCTGGCGCTAGAGGGCATTGTCAAGCATCTGAAGACTCTGAAGGAAAGCGACCTCATGGAGCACAAAGCAAAGAGCAAGACACTCATCAACCGCAAGAAATTGCACGCGATGATCCCGCTTGCTGAGCGCACGATCTACAACATGGAGCAGCGGGGCGAGTTCCCGCGCCGTATCGCGCTAACCAGTCGGAATGTTGCGTGGGATCTGACTGAAATCGAAGAATGGATTGATGCACGTAAATCGTCGGGCATTCACGCGGTCCGCCCAGGGAATGGGGCCTGAATCGTGGCAATTGATGTGCGGGCAGTTTCCGGGAATGAACTAGTAGTGCTGCGTTCTTTGTGGCCGGTTGTGGGCAAGTCTGGACTGGATTGTGGGACGAGCTGTTGGCCTGCGTTGCGTCATGTGTTGGGCCTATTACATGACTAGTGTCGATGATGGGCCACTTCCAGTAGGTAGTCTGCAGTCACGAATCCAAAAGAATCACGCCGCGTACCGCAAGAAGCTGGAAGCCGCAGCGCTTCCGGGCGAGTCGATTCGGGAAGTAGAGGAACGACTGCTTACTGAAGAAAAAAAAACGCGTTCACACCGGGACTTTTCAGCGCGAAGAACGCCAGCTGTAGCTAAAAAGACTATGCCTTACCCGCTAGATGGGGAGAGGCAGGCTGATTGCTTTGTGCCTTCCCTGAGCGAAGTAAGCGCTCGCGATAGCCGCAGCATGATGGATGTGGCCGTGTTCCGATTATCCAAAGCGGAAAAACGGGCGGGACAAATGACCCGCCACAACCTCTCAGACGGTTACGTCGAGGTCACAGCAGGTCCATATGGTATGGCATCAGTTTGGGATTATGACATTGTGCTATTGCTGACTGCATGTCTTACGGATGGTATGAACCGCTACCGAGAGGGAAAGTGTGAGAAACCCGGCCGGGTGATCAAACCGCGCGTTTCAGACATTCTGAAATTCTGCCGGAGAGGCGATGGAAGCCGCCAGTTTAAGGAGGTCGAGGGTGCGTTAGATCGACTAAAGGGGACGATTATCAAAAGTGTGCGCGAAAGCCAGCCCCGAAATGGTAAGCGCAGCATGCGCGAGGTTGAGTCCGAAGGACTTATTGGCCACTATCGCGTTACGTCACGCACCCATACGGGCCGGGTAGCCAGCGTAGAAATTGAGGTACCTAACTGGCTTTATCGTGAAGTCACTTCGGCGACAAAGCCAGACATCCTGACAGTCCATCCTGATTACTTTCTGATCAAATCGGGGATAGGGCGTTTTGTCTATCGACTGGCCCGCCGCGCCGCTGGTAAGGATGATGCAAAGTGGGCATTTAAAACTATATATGAGCGTAGCGGCAGTACCGGGACCTTCGATAAGTTCTCGGAGAACTTGCGCACAGTCATCGCAAGAGACGCTTTGCCCGAGTACAGCTTGGTTGAAGAAGTTGGCTTGAGCGGGCCGCAGCTTGTAATGAAGCGCCGATCCGATAAGAATGAGTTGCGATAAGGCCCCTAATAGACGGTAATCCAAAAGCTAAAAAATACTGGATGGTCTTTTAGCTGTTGGAGTATTTTTCACTTTCCGGACTGCGTCAATGCAGGAATGGGCTGCTGTGGTCACGCCGTCTATTAGGGGGGATTCACCGTCGATTAAGGGCTGATCCACCGTCTATTAGGAGGTTAGGGGCCGTCTATCAAGGAATCTAGTTCGTCGTAACCTGTTGAAATGAAAGATAAATATCGCAGTTATTTATTCCAAATCTTTATTAAATCTATTAAATCTCTGGAAACATTCTCTTGCTTGCACGTAATTTTGAAATAGAGAAAGCTAAAAAATCTGCACGCTAGGCACCCTGCCTATCAAGCTGAGGCCATATAGCTTGGGTCCAAGGCTGCTGGCCAGACCCGCTTCTTTGGCCAGCTCTGCCATTCCCTTAGAGCGGAAAACAACTCCCATAGCCTCTGCGATATAGGCAGCGTCTCCTGTCTCCAAGGCGTCCGCGATGAACACAGCTATAGCCTCTGGCCCGTCAAGGGCTCGCGCCGGGTCGTACCCATAAACTGGCTCAATCATCGTAGCCTCCACTCATTTGCTAGGCGTTCCACAGCTCTATGTTCCTAGTCTGTCTGCTCTTGTTTCCACCACAGTAGCAGGATGACCTTTTTAACGCGCTCAGCTGCTCCGAGGCCGACTGATGAGGCGTCCTCTAGCAGACCATTCGCGAAGCGGAGGATGTCGTCGGCAATTGCCGCCCCAGCCCGCTAACCCTCCTGCATGCTTCCCAGTTCATGAAAGTGTCAGTTTGTTCATGTTAATTGATCACTCGATAGTGATTGATCAGTTACGAGGTGGTCAACCAACGTTAGGCGTTACGTAAGTCTTCACGAGCTTTACGGGTCATCTGTGGCGCATTAGCTTCTGATTTCCCGCTAACTAGCTAGCGGTGTTCAAAGACCGCGCGTATTACAGTCCGTTGTGGGAGTCGCCTAGGGCAGCGAAGGTCCATGCGCATTCCTGAGGACCAAGACCAAAAAGGTAAGTAATGCACGGAAAATATCAGGGCCGTACTAAACGGGGGGCTGCCACAGAAGCACAAAACCCCGCACTGTGACGGGGTTCGTAATAGTAGAGGCGAGCTATCAGCGAATGTTAGCCTTCTCGCTTTGTATGGCCTGCTCGGCGCGCATCGCCATCAGAATCTGCTGGGTCAGAGCGGCGTTACTTTTGCTTCCCAGCAGAGGTAGGCGACTCATGCCATGTGCTCCCGCCACCATATGGTATGAAGCCGATAAGGCAAGCGGGTTCACCCTGAGCTGGAACGCTGTGTAATGGCGATCCAGCTTATCGAGCTGCGGTCCGTAGCCCTTGCTGCGTAGCCATCTGCCAAGCGCCCACAGGCCAATGCCGAGCGTAAAGACCAATACTGCGAATCCAGCGAATATCAAAATGTCTGTCATGGTTATTCCTCCAGAGGGCCGTTTTTCGATGCTGTACCGGCCACGTTGAGCGAAGCGAGGCGTCCGTGATTCATGCCGGTGTCAGAGGCGGGACGGATCACATTAGATTCCGCGCCGTCGGGGCCGGGGGGCGTTTCAGTTTCCTTGTTCTGAACGACCGGGCTGTCATTGGCAACAGAAAACGTAGAGCCTGAACCAAGAGATGAGGCGTGGGCATTCTCCATACCTGGCACGGCCAGTGAGGCCATAACGCCGAGCACCTTTGCAGTTCCACCAGCAGCTTGGGAAATTTCATCGCCAGTCCGGACCGCTTCCCCTTTTGGTGCCGGTTGCTGTGGGTCTCTGTTTTCGTCTGCTTGTGTGGCCTTACCGATTTGTTTAGCTGCATGCTGGGAGAATTTGCCGCTTTCCGCAGCTGGTCTAGACGAAGTTGCGTCAGACGTGCTGCCTCCAGTCTTTGACGCCGCTGGTATCGAGCCCTTGGTAGTGCCTCCGCCAGTGCTGGCACCCACTCCAGAGGACGCTCCGCCACTTATTGACGTTGACGCTCCGCCGCCCGCTGAGCTTGCGGCATTGGCAAAACTAGAGTTGATCGCGCCCGCCAGCCCACTGCCAGCGGTAGCACCTGCACCACTACTGGCTGCACTCAGTGCGCCGGCTGCAGCTGGTGCTGCGGCACCCGCCGTGGCGACGGTTGCGATTGCGGCCGCAGCGCCCGCCGCTCCGGCCGTTGCCATTCCTCCGATGGTCGAACCTCCCCCCATCGACGAACCACTAATCATGCCGCCGATAAGGTCTGGAATTGTCTTCGTCAGGTAGGCGCATATTAAAGCCAGACCCGCCATAGTCATCACGGAGGCTTCATTGTTCTGGTACGCAGCTGACCACTCACGGCTGGCTTGCAAAATCAGGCCGATAATCAGGGTCAATACGAACAACTTAGCGCCGACTGCAAGGGCGAAACGGATGGGGGCAATCGCATACTCCCGTGTCCACTGGGAACCACCAAAGCCGAAGAACAATACAGATGCGTTAATGATTACGTAGGACTCAACGAGCGTCACGAACATGAACGCTGCAATGAATGCAAAACAGATCAGCACTAAAAATGCCGCGAGGCTGATGGCTAGCGCTTGCCCTGGAGAAAAAAACGAAATGCTTGCCAGGATTGCGCGTGAAAATTCCACTGCCATTGCGAACACGTCTCCGGGCTGCAATGCCCGTTCAAGGCCGCTCGCGGCAGCTCCCGCGTCACGAAAGCTATCGACAATGGCGGTAGCCCATTCCACAGCATATTTCATCATTGCTAAAAAGAAGCCAGTCACCAAAATGAAGCGTACCAGCTCGCCTGCAATCTCACCTATATCAGCTTGTTTCAAAACTAATGGCATAAATGTCCAGACAAGCTGAATAGTTGCCAGGAGCCAGAATAGGTTAATCGCATAGCCGTACAGTCGTTGTGACCAATGACCTGACTGGTTTAGTATTAAGTCTAGGAGGCCATCAACTGACGTGTCTGGTTGTGCAAGGTTTGTATCAGCTAGCGCATTACCAGCAACGGAGATGCCTATGAACGCAAGAAACCACAAGAGACGACGATCCATAACTAATATCCCTTTGATCCACCACGGAGGGTAGGCTGGTTTTTGAAGGTTGAATCTGCATTTTTTTGATCACTGCTTGCTTTGCATTCACTGTTGCTCACAATCATGATTGTAATAGCTGATGTGGCAACAGCTGTGCCAGCACACGTCAGAACTAAAAGCCACTTCGATATGCCCATTATCAATACCCCTTTGAGCCACCGCGGATAGTAGGTTCGTCTTTGAATTTTTTTTCGGTTGCGTCACTGATGTCGTTACGGTCGCCCTGTTGCGCCATATAGTTGCCTTGCATATTTATCTGTGTAGCGAAGAGATCGCGCAGTTTTTGGAGTTGCTGAACATTTTGTGAGGCTATTTCATTGCCTGCCTGAATCGCTTGCATACGACCGACTGCCGACTGTGAGCGGGCGACCATGCTAGCCAACTTGGTATCTTCAGATTCAAAGCTGCTTGTATTTAGGTTTGCTGCCTCAAGCGCTGACCTCACGTTGTCACGACCTTGCTCTGACCATTTCTGATAATGCTCCTCTGTAGTGAAAGCGGTATAATTCGCCGCGCCGTTCAGATAAGACTGAAAGCCGGGGAATTTATCGTTGAACTGCGTATCAATGTTCTGAAGTTCTCTGCCCAGGCTCTGCGAGCGATTATAGATGCTAACCACGCTTTTCAAGTCTGACGCGATACTACCAAACATAGAGTTGGGCAAGCTTTTGCCCTGTGTGATCATGTTTTGATATTGCTGGATTTGCTTTTTTAATTGTTCGGCTGTATTGAGTGACGTATTGACCTCCTCAGCATATTGGAACATCTGCTGATAGAAGGTTGAACAGTTGGAGCAATATATCGCGTAAGCAGCGGAGGAGTAAAAAGTTATGCCAGCGAGGCTGGTCGCTGCCATTGCGAAGGCCAGCATGGCACTTCGAGAAATTTTGTAAGAAATTGGGTAGGCGTGTTTGGTCGATCCTTGCTTCATATCGAATACCTGATTATGTCAGTTGTCGTGTAATCGATTATCTCGCGTCATGCTAAAATCTCAAATAGGCGGATAATTTCCTATCCGGCTCTAGGTGGTCAGAGTTGTCCGTAAATTGTCCGCTAATAGAACTTGGTATGCTTGCTAGCTCGTATGAGTGAGGTCGCAAGAGTGCTGATCGCTGGCGTCGATTATTAGTTGCGGGCGGTAAGTTAATTTAATGCGACTCTATGCGATGGTGCGCGACACTGTGCGATTCAACGCGATTCAACGCGAAGGTATGCGATTTTGTTTTTTCAAGCTGACGATATTGATCGGATCGCATAGAGTCGCACAGGATTGGACGGCAAGATGTGTGTTGTACGGGTACGGGCAAGCCCGTACCCTACCAACACCTCCACTTATTCGCCTTCGGCTCAACGTATCTTGCTCTGCGAGGCGCACAGCCGCTGCCGCGTCTAAGAGCAAAAACACAGCAACAACAGGAGCGCCCATGACAGGCGGCACCAAAGAAAAAACAACGGCTCGCCGACGAGGCAAGCCGATAGAAGTTTGGGTTACTGACGAGGAAAAGGCGGCGATCACTGACAAGGCCAAAGAAGCTGGCATGTCCCGCTCTGGCTACCTTCGCGCCCTAGGCATGAACACGCCCATTCGGTCGGTCGTTGACCTGACCGCCGTGGGTGACTTGGCCAAGGTGAGTGGCGACCTCGGGCGGGTTGCTGGTCTGTTGAAACTCTGGCTTGCAGAAAAGCGCGGAGAAGGCGCTGACGCCATTGATGTAGAGAGCACAATGATTGAATTTCGGAGGTTGCAGGTGGCCATCGGAATGAAAATGGGATCGATCGTTCGAGCTCATAAGTGAATATTAGCGCTGAGCAGTAGGTGGATTATGGAAGCCAAACAGACCGACAGAATGATGTCTGCCTCTTTCTAGGTCTAGATGGAGACTGAAAGCCAATTCAAGCAACAAATTTCGTAGGTTTGCAGTAGGAGTTCGTTATGAAATTATTGAATACATATGAGGATCGGGATGATGCTGTAGATGCAGCTGCGAAGCTCACTGGGATCAAACGTCTTGCGAGCGAAAGGGACTCGACCCTAGTCATCTATAACTTATTCGGTATAGCTAGTTGGGGAAACTTTCACAGGTTGGAGCTTTATAACCTTAGTGAACTGAAGGCTTTACTTGATCGTCGAGTAGCCTGGACGACTCAGGATCAAGGTCGGCACGAAGAGATCATTGCTACGCTTGCAGTAGTCTCCAAAAATTTTGAGATATCGCTTCCCGAGCATTGGCTCTAGGATGAGTCAAAATAACTTGGCTATCCAAATGACTACAACGCGTCAAAAATGCCGAAATCGTGGCGGAAATTCATGGTCGAGGTGTATTCAGGCTGGTCTTTGGCTTATTCGCTGCTAGGTGGGGGGGCGAATGAGAGATCGATCGCACGATGAGGCAATGTCCGAGTATCTACGTGCAGACTCTGCATATGCGGCTGAATTGCTCGCAGACGTACTCCGTGAAGGCAGCCCAGCAGAGCTGGCCATCTTGTTGGAGCAACTTGCTCTCGCGTTTGGGTGCATGACCATACTCCATGCGTCTAGCTCTACCAATTTTGCCATGTAGACGCTGATTTCCTAGCCCTCTTCGCATCTTCGGGGAGCGTCACCAGTGCGTTTTCCGGTGATTGGGACGTAGCTGGCAGAACTGTACCGTGTTCGTGAAACGGTGGTTGTCTGAATAGATTAAATTGATGTCCTTTATCCTTCGTGAAAGCCATTTAATATTGTTAATATACCCGTCAATTTTTCAATGTTCCGGTTGTGTCCATGAATCAACGCTTAGGATATGCCCGCGCATCGGCCGATGACCAGCATCTAGACCTGCAGCGCGACGCGCTACAGCTGGCTGGCTGCGGCGTGATCTACGAGGATGCGGTCAGTGGGACGAAAATAGCGCTGCCTGAGCTTGAACAGTGCCGCAAGGCGCTTCGGGCGGGGGATACCTTGGTGGTGTGGCGGCTGGATAGACTTGGGCGCAGCCTGTCCGACTTGGTGCAGATCGTGGTCGACCTCGAGCAGCGAGGCATCGGCTTCGAGAGCATTACGGAGAAGATTGAAACAGGCGGTGCAGAGGGCAAGCTGGTTTTTCATGTGTTCGCGGCACTAGCGGAATTTGAGCGTGGCTTGATCCGGGAGCGCACGCATGCTGGTTTGGCTGCAGCGCGTGCCCGAGGCCGGGCAGGCGGCCGGAAACCGAAGTTAGGCGAGGAGCAGGTTAGAGAGATCAAAGCCCTGCTGCGTGATCCCGATATTCAGGTCGCGGACGTAGCCCGCCGCTATGGGGTATCTCGAACCACGATTTATAAGCATTGCGGCGTAGTACAACCGCGTCATCAATAGCGAAGATACAAAAGAGAGAAAGAATTCCCTTGTCCAGACTTACTGATTTGATTGCCAAGGCAAAAGCCAAAGATTCGACCTTAGGGGCCGAGCTGGATCGAGAATTCAAGATTCTTTCGTCGCGTCTTCCCTTTGGGCTGAATTTCGAACGACATAGCCCTGAAGCAGTAGAGCTGCCACTGCGGCCGATTCGGAAAGGCGACAAGGTGCGCGTGCTGCCGGAGCGTGGTTCTACCAGGAAGGGCGACCAGAGGCTGTGGCATGTGAAGATCCTTCACAAAGCCAAGAAGACGGCTGTCTTGGAGTTGCTGGGTGCGGCAGAGGTCGAAACCCAGACCGTGGGGCTGGATGATCTGGTGGTAGTGGCCGAGTTCCGCGACACAATCTATCCGGGCCTGGTCAGTGACGGCACGGTATTTCGAGGTAGCGGCAAGCCTTGCCATACAGTTATTAATGGTGAGAATTACCATGTTCTGAAGGCGTTGACGTACACGCACCGTGGCAAGGTGGATGCCATCTATATCGATCCTCCGTACAACAGCGGGGCGAAGGATTGGAAATATAACAACGATTACGTCGAGAAAGACGACTCGTACCGACATAGCAAGTGGTTGGCGATGATGGAGCGTCGTTTGCTTGTGGCGAAAGAGTTGATGAATCCTCTGGACTCAGTACTGATTGTAACGATTGATGAAAAGGAGTATTTGCGGCTTGGCTTGCTGTTGGAGCAAATGTTTCCAGAAGGTCGATCGCAGATGATTTCGACTGTCATCAATCGTAAGGGAAATGCACGACGTGGTGAGTTTTCGCGTAGTGAGGAGTTCATCTACTTCGTTCGATTTGGTGATGCGGAAATATCACCTTGGCGTTCGGATATGTTGAACCAACTTGATGATGCCAGCAACGAAAAGATCCGATGGAAGAGCCTGCTGCGCCTAGCTTCAACTGGTCAGACATCTGGTCGCTTCAACATGTTCTATCCTCTCTTCTTCGACGCGCAGACACGGAAGTTTTTATACGCAGGGGATCCAATTTTGGATGGCGTACCAATCGAGTCGGTACAGGTGCCGCCCGGAGCCACTGTGCTGTGGCCAATGCAGAAAAATGGTAAAGATGGGCGTTGGTCGCTGAGCCAGCCGAAATTCAACGACTACATAAAGAAGGGTTACGTCAAGTTCGGAACAAAAAATGGTGGAGGAAGAACGCCGTACTACTTGATGGAAGGCCAGATAGCTGCGATTGAGTCCGGCGATCTAGTTGTTACTGGCAAGGATGCAGATGGTTCGGTAGAACTCAAAAAGATGGCAAGCCAGCGTTCCCCACTAACCATTTGGAATCAAGCATCGCACTCTACTTCTGGGCATGGGACCGCACTCTTGAAGGATTTGTTAGATAGCAGAACCTTCCCTTACCCCAAATCTCTATACGCTGTTGAAGATGCGCTTCGCTTTGTTGTTTCAAGCAAGCCCGAAGCCATTATTCTCGACTTTTTTTCTGGCTCTGGCACCACAGCCCACGCTGTCATGCGCCTGAATCGTCAAGATGGCGGTCGCCGCCAGTGTATTTCGGTTACCAACAATGAGGTGGCCGCTAATGAGCAGAAAACTCTGCGTCAGCAGGGTTTGCGTCCTGGCGATGCTGACTGGGAAAAATGGGGCATTTGTGACCACATAACCAAACCGCGTGTTGCAGCCGCCATTACAGGAAAAACGCCGGACGGTGAATCGATCAAGGGTGACTACAAGTTCAACGATGAGTTTTCGATGGCTGAAGGGTTCGAGGAAAATGCCGAGTTCTTCACTCTGACCTATGAAACGCCGGTGTCGGTCAGTTACAACTTGGCGTTCAACCGGATTGCGCCCTTGTTGTGGCTGCGAGCGGGCGCGCGGGGCCGTCGTATAGACAAGCTACCAAGCGACAGTTGGGCTGTGGCCGATGCTTACGGCTTGCTATGCAATGTGGATGCAGCCACACCCTTTATCGAGGCGCTAGCCAAGGTCGATGGGGTACGGATTGCCTATATCGTCACCGACGACGATCGCCGCTTCCAAGCCGTCGCCAAGCGTTTGTCCGATGGCGTCGAGCCAGTGCGCTTATACGAATCATATCTCACTAACTTCAGCTTCACTAACGGGGAATAATGGATGAAATTCACGCTTAAGGACTACCAGCGCGATGCCGTCCGCGACTCCTTGATCAATCTTGGTAAGGCTCGCCGATTGTGGCATGGCGAGACCGACAGGACGGCGTTCTCACTCACTGCGGTAACCGGTGCGGGTAAAACCGTCATGGCCGCTGCCACATTTGAGGCGCTGTTTCACGGTGACGATGAGTTCAGTTTTGATGCCGACCCCGGCGCAGTGGTGATCTGGTTCAGCGACGATCCTTCGTTAAATGAGCAGACCCGGTTTCGCTTCATCGAGGCGAGCGACCGCATAAATTACACCGACCTGGTGGTAGTGGAAAACACCTTTAACAGGCCCAAGTTCCAGGCGGGGAAAATCTACTTTCTAAATACTCAGAAGCTGAGTAAGAACAGCTTGTTAGTGCGTGGCCATGACCCTGAAGAAATGGCGGCCAAGGTTGAAGGGACGTTCCCTGATATGCGTCCTGACCTGCGGGCTTACACGATTTGGGACACCATCCAGAACACAATCGAAGACCCGGATTTGACGCTATATCTGGTGCTGGATGAGGCGCACCGTGGTATGGGGGCGCAGACAGCAGTCAGTGAGAACGCCAAGAGCACTATCGTCCAGCGGCTCATCAATGGCGTGGGCAGTGTGCCCGGCATCCCGGCGGTATGGGGTATTTCGGCCACGGTGGAGCGATTCAACAAAGCGATTGAGTCCGCAGGCAAGCACATCAAACTGCCCAATGTGGTAGTTGATGCGTCTCAGGTGCAGGAGTCCGGCCTCATTAAGGACACCATCCTGCTGGATATTCCTGACAATGTTGGCGATTTCGATACCGTGCTTGTGCGGCGTGCGACGGATAAATTGAAGGAGTCCAGCCTTGCCTGGGGGGCTTATTCCAAGCAGCAGCAGGAAGCTCATGTTGTCGTGCCGTTGATGGTTTTGCAGGTTCCTAACACGCCTGACCCTGATGAAATCGGACGGGCGCTGGATACCATTTTTGAGCGCTATCCTGAACTGCCTTCTGCAAGCGTAGCGCATGTTTTCGGCGAGCACACCACGCAGCGGTTTGGCAACCGCGACGTACCCTACATCGAACCGCAGCGAGTTGAAGAATCGACGTGGGTGCGGGTGCTGATTGCCAAGGATGCTATTAGTACAGGCTGGGATTGCCCGCGTGCTGAGGTTATGGTTTCTTTCCGCGCGGCTAGCGACAAGACCCACATTACGCAGTTGTTGGGTCGTCTTGTGCGTTCGCCGCTTGCCCGCCGCATTCCTGGCAATGATCGACTGAACGCGGTGGACTGTCTGTTGCCGAAGTTCAATCGCAAGGCTGTGGAGCAGGTTGTCGATGAGTTGACGACAGGTAGCGATGCGGCAACGCCTGGGCGCGTGTTGATCGACTACATTGAAGTGCGGCCGGACCCTGCTGTTTCGCATGCCGTGTGGGAGGTATTCGAGGCGTTGCCGTCGCAAACGCGCCCGCAACGTGGGGCCAAGCCTGCGGTCAGGTTGACTGCGTTGGCACATGAGTTGGCGTCTGACGATATTCTTTCCGGCGCAGGCAGGCTGGCACACGTCGAGATGCACGCAGCGTTGGATAAGTTTCAGGCCGACAATGAAGCAAAGACTAAGATCAAGCGGCAGTCCGTGTTGGTTGTGGATGGCAAGACTGTGAAAGCGGACATGCTGGGCCAGGGCCGGAGTCTGGAGCAGTTCTGGGAAGATGCCGACGTGGCAGTAATCGACGATGCCTATCGCCGCGCCGCGCGCATCTTCAGCCCGGCGATTGCCCATTCGTATGTTGACCATCTGGCGAGCCAGGAAGCCGACCGCGAAGATGACCCTGAAGTATTTCTGGAAGCCATTGTCGAAGCTCGCGTAACTGTTGCTGGTTTGGGGCTGGTGATGGAGGTGCAGCCTTATTTCGATGTCGAGGCCGATAAGCTGGCGAAGAACTGGCTGGCAAAATATGGGGCTCAGATCAAGACGCTAAGCGATGATCGAAGGGAATCCTATCGGCAGATCATCGAAATGAGTACGGAACCGCAGGACGTGGGCTTGCTGAAGCCTGAAGCCCGGTATGAGGCAACTAAGGCGAATGAAAACGGCAAGGTGAGAGTGCTCCCGGTCTGGGATAGCCACTTGCTTTGCGATCAGGCTGGCAAGTACCCGGCCGAACTAAATGATTGGGAGCGGACGGTTGTCGAGACAGAGTCGGCGAAGCCGGGGTTTACTTACTGGTATCGCAACCCGCAGCAGCCAGGGCAATCGTCACTAGGTATCGCTTATGAGAAGTCGGGACAGTATGGGATTGTTCGCCCAGACTTCCTGTTCTTCGCTGAACAGGACGGCTCGCTTGTAGTCGATCTGGTTGATCCGCATGGGCTTCATTTGGGTGATGCGCTAGCTAAGCTGCAAGGTTTGGCGATGTACGCTGCAAGTCATCCCGATGTCTATCGCCGGATCGAGTCCATTGCCCAGGTTAAAGCAAATGGCAAGCTGCGCGTGCTTGACTTGAAACGGCAGGAAGTGAGGAATGCTATTGCCGTCGCCCAAGATGCGGACGTGTTGTTTAGTAGTGTGCTGGCTGATGATTACGCGTGATCTGGCGGAATCAGCTCAAGGACTGTTGGTTCCATTCCGCTAGGAGTTGCGGAGCCTCGAACCGTGTGATGCGAGGCTCCGACCCTAAGCACAAGCCTGTTGATCGAAACGCTGCATTCCCATGAGGGATGCCAACCATCAGGAAGGTGATTTAGGTTCGGGATGGTATTTGTCATGGCATCGTTTCATTGATCGTCTGAAGAATGCCTATTTAATTGGCTTTTATGTGCTTATTGACAATAGAGTGGGAATGATCCCGCCGTCTCACCCAGGTGAGAACGTGGCGAAGCGGATGAGCGTTTGCTAGTTCGCAAGGAAGGCCCCTGATCGCAAGATCAGGGGCCTTTTTTTAACAATACGGGCTGTCCGTGGAGGCAGTCAGCGGATAGGGATATTGAGATGAGTCTGTTCAGCAAGGTGCTTCGCACCCTGGGCCTGGCGGGAACAACGTCGAAGTCGCCGGAGGCGGTGGTGGTGCCTTCGCTGACACGCTTTGATCGTTTTGCGGCTGATAATCGCCAGGCCTTTGAGCTGATCGGTACCTTGCCGGACGAGCAGATTGTGGCTGAGGAGCGGCGACTCGCGGCCCAGGTGACGGAGATTCTGCTGTCGCTCAAACCGCTGATCGGCGAGGGCGTATCGCGCCTGGAGATCCAGGAACATGTGCTGCAGCAACTGCACAGTCGCGACCTGCTGCCTGCGCTGGTTGGCTATAAGGGTTACCCGGCGGCAGTTCCGGTGTCGGTCAACGCTGAACTGATCGGCACCCTCCCTTCGGAAAAACTATTGCCGGCCAGTGCACTGGTCAAGGTTGAAGTCGTAGCGTCATCCCGCAGGGGGTACGGCGCGCAGTCCTGGACCTTTGCTACGGCTGACGCCAGCGCTGAGCAACTGCGCTTGCTGGCCTGTGCCAAGGAGGCGCTGGAGCAGGGGCTGAGGCAGGTGCGAGCAGGGGCGCCACTGGGGAATATCGGCGCAGCCATCCAGGATGTGCTGGATACCCAGGGGTTCAGTGCGGTGGCAGAGTACTGCGGCTACGGCATGGGCCGGCAGCGGATCCAGGAGCCTCAGGTCCTGGGTTATCGCGTAGCCGGGGATAGCGCGCCGATGGTGACCGGGCAGGTATTGAACGTCCAGGTGCTGGCCAAGGCCGGGAACCGCGCTATCCGGATCAGGGCCGATGGCTGGAGCGTGCTGGCTCAAGACCGAGGCGATGGTGTGGTGTTGAGCAGCATGATTCGAGTTGCCGAAGACGGGGCTGAGCGTCTGAGCCGATTCGTCGACTGATGGCGTTCAGTGGAAGCACCCATGGCGATCTCATCGAGGGATCGCCATTTGTGTTTCCAAGTTTGGAAATACCGGGTTTCCCAGGGTTTGTGCAATACCAGGAAAGACATTGCCCCGTCTCGTTCCTCGGCTGCTGTGTACCCTTTGAACCTCACCCTTGCTGTTTGTTCTGGGCGGCGGTTTGTCCGTCGAGCGGGTTGGGTTGATCTTTTTATGGTTGTCAGTTGACAACTTATTATGGCTGGCGATACTGGAGGCCACGGATGGCTCGTGCAATTCATCCCAAGAAAGACATCGAGATGGCGTTGCGTTACGCCGAGTGGCAGGGCTGGCGTGTGGAGGTGGGGGGCAGCCATGCCTGGGGCAAGCTTTATTGCCCCTACAACAGTGAGCTCTGTCGTTGCGGCGCGTTTTGCATCAGCAGCATCTGGTGCACGCCGAAAAACCCGGGCAGTCACGCCCGGGCGTTATGCCGGGTGGTCGACAACTGCACCCTTAACCAGATGCGTGGCGCCAAGCCCGTATCCCATGGCCGGGAGTCATGATTATGGAATACCTATTCACCCTGACTTACCTGTTACCTGCCGACGATTGCGACGTCGATGCCTTGATCGAGCGCCTGGGCGCTGGGGGCTGTGATGATGCACTGATCGGCAGCGGGCTAGCAGGGCGCCTGGCCCTGGAGTTCTGCCGCGAGGCCGAGAGTGCGCAAGCGGCATTGTTCAGCGCGCTGGGTGATATCAAGCGCCTGATCCCCGGCGCGCGGCTGGTGGAGGCGAGCCCGGATTATGTCGGCTTGAGCGATATCGCCGACATGGTCGGGGTTTCCCGACAGAACATGCGCAAGTTGATGCTCAACCATGCCGCCACCTTTCCCCTGGCGGTGCATGAGGGCAGTGCTTCATTCTGGCACCTGGCGGAGGTCTTGAGCTGGCTGCAAGCCAAGGGCGGCTATGTGCTCAAGCAGCCGATGATCGAAGTGGCGCGGGTGGCGCAGCACGTGAATACGGTCAAGGAATCCCAGCGTATCGGGCCGCTGAAAACCGAACTGCTGGCCTTGATCCGCTAACGGCGGGCGACATCCGAGAAGTAGAACTTGTCCAGGGTATGCCGTGATTCGGTGTATTCGAACTGGCGGCCATCCTGCAGGAAGGTCTGGTTGCTGACCACGATCACGTGGCTCTGGCCGTCGAGGTCGAGGTGCTGCTGGTCATCCTTGCTGCGGGGAGTGGCCTCGATGGTGCGTTGGGCATAGCTGATCTGCAATTGCAGGGTCTGCTCGATATAGGCGTAGATCGAGTGCTCGGCAATCTGCCGGTCGAGCCCGGGAATCAGCTCGGCGACAAAGTGGTTGATGTCGAGAATGACCCGTTTTCCGTCGATGCGCCGCACCCGTTTGATCCGGGTGATCAGGCTGCCTGGCTCGGCTTGCAAGTGTTCGGTCAGTGCGCCTTCGAGGGGGAACTGGCTGAACTCCACGACTTCGGTGCTGACATCGTTGCCCAGGCGCGGGTAGGTCTCCTGAAAGCTGACGATGCCGCCCAACTGGAATTCGATGGGGTTCGGCGAAAGCACGAAGGTGCCTTTGCCGTGGACCTTTTGCGCGAAGCCGCGTTCCTGGAGCTGTTCGATGGCCTTGCGTACGGTGCCGCGACTGGCTTGGTAGCTGTCCATCAACTCGGTTTCGGAAGGCAGGCGGGCGCCGCGTTGCAGGCGTTCGGTGGTGATACTGGCAAGCAGATCGGTGTAGATCTGGTTGTATTTGCTCATGGGATGGCTCTATGCCGGGCTGTGCTCAAGGCAGGAACCTTAAGGGCAGGCTCCCGGTTTGTCCATCCGCCGAACCGCAACGCTGCTTGCTCGCAGGCGCTTCCAGGAGCCTCTGGCGCGGGCAGCGGCTCGCCAGGGAGCGAAGGCTTGTCCCACGCCAGCGCGCGCTGAAAGCCGCCTGGAAAGCCTGGTACTGGCCCGAGGCCTGATGGCCGCACGGAACACGGCGGAACGGGTTCAGGATAAATAAAAACAGACTCGTCTGTACGAGTTGTTGCTTTAACTCGTACAGACGAGTACTTTTCGCTTCGGCGTGCTGCCAATAACAAAAAACCAGAACGGACGAACAAGCATGAGCCACGACTATTCGAAAATCGCCAGCGAGTTGCTGCACAGCCTCGGTGGCGCAGAAAATATTGAGCAGGCCGCGCATTGCGTCACTCGCCTGCGCCTGGCCCTCAAGGACCCGAGCCAGGTGGACAGCGCAACGCTGAACCAGATCGACCTGGTCAAGGGATCGTTTTTCACCGGTGGTCTGTTCCAGGTGGTGATCGGCCCCGGCGAGGTGGAAAAGGTCTACGCCGCCTTGCGCCAACTGACGGGTTTGGCCGCGGCCACCATTGCCGATGTGAAGCAAAAGAGCGCTGACAAGATCAACCCCATGCAGCGCCTGGTGCGGGTGTTCTCCGATGTGTTCATGCCGATCCTGCCGGCCCTGATCATCGCGGGCCTGCTGATGGGGGTGAACAACCTGATTGGCGCCCCGGGCATGTTCATCGAGGGCAAGACCCTATTGGAGGCTTACCCGACGCTCGACGGCGTGTGGAGCCTGATCAACCTGATGGCCAACACCTCCTTTGTGTTCCTGCCGGCGCTGGTGGGCTGGTCGGCGGCCAAGCGTTTTGGTGGCAGCGAAATCCTCGGCATTGTCCTGGGCCTGATGCTGGTCCACCCCGACCTGCTCAATGCCTGGAACTACGGCAAGGCCGTGGCCGGGCTGGATGGCCAGAGCCTGCCGTACTTCGACATCCTCGGTTTGTTCCAGATCGAGAAGGTCGGCTATCAGGGGCAGATCCTGCCGATCCTGCTGGCGGCCTACGTCATGAGCGTGATCGAAAAATGGCTGCGGGCGCGCGTGCCCAATGCCATCACGTTACTGGTGGTGCCGATCACCACCATCGTGGTCACCGGGGTGCTGGCGCTGGCGATCATCGGCCCGGTCACCCGTCACCTGGGGATCCTCATCACCGAAGGCGTGGTCACCTTGTTCGACCTGGCGCCAATGGTCGGCGGGGCGATCTTCGGCCTGCTCTACGCACCGCTGGTGATTACCGGTATGCACCACATGTTCCTGGCGGTGGACCTGCAGTTGATCTCCACCCAGGGCGGCACTTTTATCTGGCCGATGATCGTCATGTCCAACCTGGCCCAGGGCAGCGCGGCGCTTGCAGTGTTCACCATGAGCCGCAATGCACGGGATCGCAGCATGGCATCGACGTCGGCGATTTCCGCTTACTTCGGCATCACGGAACCGGCGATGTTCGGCGTCAACCTGCGCTACAAATTTCCATTTTATGCCGCGCTGGTCGGCTCGGCGCTGGGCAGCATTTTCCTTGCGCTGAACAAGGTCCAGGCCTCGGCGATCGGGGTCGGCGGCCTGCCGGGTTTCATCTCGATCATCCCCCAGTACATCCCGATGTTCGTGATCGGCATGGTCGTCGCCCTGATCGTGCCCTTTGCGCTGACCTGCGCCTTGAGCCTGAAGATCATTCGTCCTGGCTATCGCGTTGCTTGATGGCCGCGGCGTACCGACGAACAGGGCGCAAGCGGCAGTACAGGTTTTATTGAATTCGATTTCTTGAGGAAACCGCCATGCAAGACTGGCAGCGTTCGGTGATCTACCAGATCTACCCGAAGAGTTTTTACAGCCACTCAGGCCAGGCCACTGGTGATCTGTTGGGGGTGGTCGACAAGCTCGACTACCTGCAGTGGCTGGGTGTCGACTGCCTGTGGCTGACCCCGTTCCTGTGTTCGCCGCAGCGTGATAACGGCTACGACATCAGCGACTACTACGCCATCGATCCGAGCTACGGCACCATGGCCGATTGCGAGTTGCTGATCAGCGAGGCCGACAAGCGCGGCATCAAGCTGATGCTGGACATCGTGGTCAACCACACCTCCATCGAGCATGCCTGGTTCCAGCAGGCCCGGAGCAGCCTCGACAACCCGTACCGCGACTTCTACATCTGGCGCGACCAGCCGAACAACTGGGAATCCAAGTTCGGCGGCTCGGCCTGGGAATACGAGGCGCAAACGGGCCAGTACTACCTGCACCTGTTCGACCACACCCAGGCCGACCTGAACTGGGACAACCCCAGGGTGCGGGCCGAAGTGTTCAAGATGATGCGTTTCTGGCGCGACAAGGGAGTCGGTGGGTTCCGCCTGGACGTGATCAACCTGATCTCCAAGCCGGCCAACTTCCCCGAAGACAGCACTGACGGCCGACGCTTTTATACCGATGGCCCGAACGTGCACGCGTACCTGCAAGAGATGCACCGCGAAGTCTTCGCCGGGCATCGCTTGATCAACGTGGGCGAGATGTCCTCCACCCGCCTTGAGCATTGCATCCGCTACTCGCGTCCGGATTCGCAAGAGTTGTCGATGACCTTCAACTTCCACCACTTGAAGGTGGACTACCCGAATCTGCAGAAGTGGGTTCGTGCCGATTTCGACTTCCTTGAACTCAAGCGCATCCTGTCTGACTGGCAAAGCGGCATGCAGGCCGGTGGCGGTTGGAATGCGTTGTTCTGGTGCAACCACGACCAGCCACGGGTGGTCTCGCGGTTTGGCGATGACGGCGAGCATCGCGTGGTGTCGGCGAAGATGCTTGCCACCGCGCTGCACCTGCTCCAGGGCACGCCGTTCGTGTACCAGGGTGAAGAGCTGGGCATGACCAATCCGGGTTTTGAAAACATCGACCAGTACCGCGATGTCGAGACCCTCAATATCTATCGCCTCAAGCGCGACGCCGGTGAGTCCGAGGCATCGAGCATGGCGGCGATCCAGCAGAAGTCGCGGGATAACGGGCGTACGCCGATGCAGTGGAATCGCCAGGCCAATGCCGGGTTCAGCGCCGCCGAGCCCTGGATCGGTGTACCGGCCAATGCTGCGCAGATCAATGTCGAGGACCAACTCGAAGACCCGGCCTCGGTGTTGCGTCACTACCGCCAGCTGATTGCCTTGCGCCGCAGCGAACCATTGATTCAGCACGGCCAATACCGCCAGTTGCTGCCCGAGCACCCTCAGGTCTGGGCCTACCTGCGTGAGGGGGAGGGCGAGCGGCTGCTGGTGGTGAATAACTTCTACGGCACCCGCTGCGATGTCGAGTTGCCGGAGCAGGCAATCGGCGAGGTGGCGCAGCAACGGCTGCTGATCAGCAACTACGACGATTGCCCGCTACGCACTCGGCAGCTGTCGTTGCGACCTTATGAATCGTTCGTCCTGCACCTGATCGATCGCTAGCAACATCCCCGGCCAGTGAATCCGGTGTGCCTGGCACGCTGTGGGCTTGCTGCTGCCAGTCAGCGCCTGCCGGGGCAAAGCAAACACAATAAAAATAATGGGGTGGCTTATGAAAACAACACTGAATCGCGGCCTTGCTGCGTCCTGCGTGTGCCTGGCCTTGCCGTTCTCGGCCCAGGCCCTGGAGTTTGCCGGATACATGCGTAGCGGCGTCGGTACATCGGTCAACAGCCGTTCGCAGTCCTGCTTCCAGTTGCCCGGTGCTCAGTCCAAATACCGGCTGGGCAACGAGTGCGAGCAGTACGCGGAACTGGAGTTGCGCCAGGATCTATACACCCTCGACGACGGTTCGGTACTCAGCGTCGACGGCATGGCTTCGCTGTACAACCGCTACGATCGCAACCCGACGTTCCAGGGCGAAAACGGCGCGGCGCGCATGCCGCAGATGTACGCCCAGTGGTCGAACATGCCCAGCCTCAATGGCGGTTCGCTGTGGGCCGGGCGGCGTTACTACAAACGTAACGATATTCATATTTCCGACTTCTACTACTGGAACCAGAGCGCCACCGGCGGCGGTATCGAAGACGTGCTGATTGGCGACCTGAAGTACAGCTACGCCTTTTCGCGCAAGGACAACCTGTACCAGAAGGACGCCGTCAATCGGCACGACTTCAACGTTTCCGGGTTTGATACCAACCCTGGCGGCGAGGTGGAATTTGGCCTGAGCTACATCGACAAACCCGACCGCCGCGATGCTCATCGGGGATGGGCGATCACGGCCCAGCATGTGCAGAAGAACTTCCTCGGCGGCAAGAACAAGCTGGCCTTGCAGTACGGCGAAGGTCCGGGCACCGGGCTCGGCTACACCGGTGACGTGCGCCTGGACGACAACAACAAGAGCTACCGCCTGGTGGAGTTTTTCGACTGGCAGGTGACCCCGCGTTTTGGCGGCCAGGTCGAGGCGGTCTACCAGAAAGACATTCGCCCCGATGGCAACGATCAGAACTGGATTTCCCTGGGCATCCGCCCGGCGTACGCCATCACCGAGCAATTCAAACTGGTCACCGAACTGGGCCACGATCAGGTGGAGGCCCCGGGGGGGACGCGTAAGCTGAGCAAGTTCACTTTCGCGCCGACCTGGTCGCCCAAGGGGCCGGATTTCTGGGCGCGGCCGGAAGTGCGTCTGTACTACACCTATGCCACTTGGAACGAGGCGGCCAAGCGCGCGGCGAATGAACTGGCGGCGGGCTCGGCGCTCTCGGACACCGGGGCCTTTGGCACCGCGCGGCATGGGGCGAACGTCGGTCTGCAGGTCGAGTACTGGTGGAAATAAGCGAGGCCTGTGGGGCGCGCGCTCCATCGGCATCCATACCAATAAACAGCAGGTGAAGTCATGGCCACAACCCAACAATTGCAACTGCTGGCGCCGTTGTCCGGGGTGCTGATGCCCCTGGAACAGGTGCCGGATCCGGTCTTCGCCAGCCGTGTGATCGGTGACGGCGTGTGCATCGATCCGACCTCGCAGACCCTCTGCGCGCCGCTGGCCGGGGTTATCAGCAACCTGCAGCACAGCGGCCATGCACTGAGCATTACTGACGAGCACGGGGTCCAGGTGCTGATGCACATCGGCCTGGACACGGTGAGCCTGGCCGGCCAGGGGTTTACCCGGTGGGTGGAGGAAGGCCAGCAGGTCGAGGCCGGTCAGCCGCTGATCGAGTTCGATGCCGATTACCTCGCCCTGAATGCCCGCAGCCTGTTGACCCTGATGCTGGTAGTCAGTGGTGAGCCGTTCAGCCTGGTTACTCCGGGCCTGATTGCCGTGGAGGCCGGCCAGCCGTTGTTGCGCCTTGATGCCGGCGAGTCAGGTCAGGATGCGACAGCGCTGGATGAGCCAGGCACGGCAGTGTTTTCCAAGCCCGTCAGCCTGCCCAACCCCAACGGTTTGCACGCGCGGCCGGCGGCGGTGTTCGCCCAGGCGGCCAAAGCCTTTAGTGCAAGTATTTATTTGCATAAGCAGCAGAGCAGCGCCAACGGCAAATCCCTGGTGGCGATCATGGCGTTGCAGACCGCCTACGACGACAAGGTGCAGGTCAGCGCTGTCGGGGCAGATGCTGAAGCGGCCATCGCAGCCCTGTCCGAGCTGTTGCTGGCCGGCTGCGGCGAGGCGGTCAGCACGCTGTTTGTTGCCCCGGCGAGTACTCCGCTCGCGGACCTGTCGCCGACCCTGCTGCGTGGGGTGTGTGCGTCCGCCGGCTCTGCTTTTGGCCAGGTGGTACAGGTGGCTGCACAGCGCCTCGACATTATCGAATCGGCCACTGACCCGCGCCGCGAGCAGGCAACGTTGCAGCGTGCCTTGGGCGCGGCGAGCCAGGCACTGCAGCGTCTGCAGGAAAGCGCCAGTGGCCAGGTCCAGGCGCAAATTTTCAAGGCCCATCAAGAACTATTGGAAGACCCCAGCCTGCTGGAACAGGCCCAGGCCCTGATCGACACCGGCAAGAGCGCGGCCTTTGCCTGGAACAGCGCAACCCAGGCCACCGCCGAGTTGTTCAAGGGGTTGGGCAGCAGCCTGCTGGCCGAGCGCGCACTGGACCTGGCCGATGTCGGGCAGCGGGTACTCAAGCGGATTCTTGGGGTGGAGGAGCGCGACTGGGTCTTGCCGGAGCAGGCGATCCTGATTGCCGAACAACTGACCCCTTCACAGACCGCCGGGCTCGATACCCGCAAAGTGCTGGGGTTTGCCACCGTGGGCGGCGGCGCCACCAGCCATGTGGCGATCCTCGCCCGGGCCCTGGGTTTGCCGGCCATCTGCGGCTTGCCGGAACAGGTATTGGCCGTGCCGGCCGGTACGCGAGTGTTGCTGGATGCCGACCAGGGTGAGCTGCATCTGGACCCTGCGCGGGCGGCGGTCGAGCGCTTGCAGGCTCGACGCCAGCAGCAACAGCAGCGCCATCAGCAGGATGTGCAGCAGGCCGCCCTGGCCGCAGTGACGCGTGACGGGCATCACATCGAGGTGACGGCCAACGTCGCCTCGCTGGCTGAAACCGAGCAGGCGGTGAGCCTGGGCGGGGAAGGGGTGGGCCTGCTGCGCTCGGAGTTTTTGTACCAGCAGCGCAGCGTCGCCCCCAGTCACGAAGAGCAGGTCGCAACCTACAGCGCCATCGCCCGCGCCCTGGGGCCGCAGCGCAATCTGGTGGTGCGGACCCTGGATGTCGGGGGCGACAAACCCCTGGCCTATGTGCCGATGGAGCGCGAAGCCAACCCGTTTCTCGGCATGCGCGGGATCCGCCTGTGCCTGGAGCGTCCGCAACTGCTGCGCGAGCAATTGCGCGCAATACTCGCCAGCGCCGGACTGGTGCGCCTGCACATCATGCTGCCGATGGTGACCCAGCTGTCGGAGCTGCGCCTGGCGCGGCAGATGCTGGAGGAGGAGGCCCGGGCGCTGGGGCTGCAGGAGCGGCCCAAGCTGGGAATCATGATTGAAGTGCCGGCCGCGGCGTTGCTCGCGGATCGGTTTGCCCCCGAGGTGGATTTCTTCTCCATCGGCACCAATGACTTGACTCAGTACACCCTGGCCATGGACCGCGACCACCCGCGCCTGGCCAGCCAGGCCGACAGCTTTCACCCAGCGGTATTGCGCCTGATCGCCAGCACCGTGCAGGCCGCCCATGCCCACGGTAAATGGGTCGGGGTGTGCGGTGCCCTGGCTTCGGAAACCCTGGCGGTGCCGTTACTGCTGGGGCTGGGGGTGGATGAGCTGTCGGTCAGCGTGCCGTTGATTCCGGCGATCAAGGCCGCGGTGCGCGAGGTGCGGTTGCCGGATTGCCAGGCCCTTGCCGAAACAGTGCTGAGCCTGGAAAGCGCCGAGCAGGTGCGTGAGGCCTTGCAGCGGCATCAGGCGCTTGCGGCTGTTACCTCATTGGTTGTGGAGAACTGAACATGTTCGAGAAATTGCAGCGGGCGTTCTGGAAGGCCCTGACCCCGGATCTGATTCCGGAGACGGCTGGCGTTGCGGTTACGGCCCAGGGTGATAGCGAGTTGGGTCCGGCGGTGCTGGCAGCCCTGGGTGGCAGTGACAACCTCAAGTCGCAACAACCACTGGCCTTGACCCGGGTGCGTGTGGAGCTGCGCGACCCGAGCCGGCTGGACCCCATGGCCCTGATGGCGGCTGGAGTACCGGGGATCATGCCCCTGGCCGGTGGCGTGGTGCATTTGCTGCTGGGGCTGCGGGCCGTCTGAAATATCGGCCGGGCCCTTGGACGCAGGCGGGCATCACGCTCGCCCGGGGGCAGGCCGGCCAGGGTTCATTCACAGCGTTGGTCGATCTGGCTGCTGTAGTGGCGCGGAGCGCTTTTGCGCGGGCTGTCCATAGGTGCGCTGCGGCGGCTTCTCCAGACATCGATCACCGCTCGGCCATGGGCCAGCCCGGCTTCCAGGGCGGCCTGGGTCGTCGAGTAGTCGTGCCCATAGGGCGGGCAGGCAAAGTGCACCGAGAAACAGGTGTGCTGGCCCTGCCCGGAAATCCGCCCGATGTAGCTGAAGGTCTCGCTGCTGTTATTGCCCCCGAAGTCCGGCGAGCCGGGCTCCTTCAGGATCATGACGTAGATGTCATGTTCAAAATGGGTGTGCTGGTGCCAGCACCCGGAAATTCCATGTTCCATTGTTTTATTCCTCGCATTCTGCTGATTCGCTATCGCGAAAATCGCTCTGCTTGAGCCCCGGAACCACGACCCTTCTGTGGGCGATACCCGGTGCTCCCCTGGATCACTGTGTGGCTGTAGGCAGCCCTGCAGGTGTATCGAATACGTTCGATGAGGTGCGTTTTTCCAGCTCGCGGGCGGCGCGCAAAACCAGATCGTCGCGACCAAAGCGGGCAATGATCTGTACGCCGATGGGCAGGCCGTCGGGCGTCAACCCGCACGGCATGCTCAGGGCCGGTTGCCGGCTGAAATTGAATGGGAACGTGGTCGGCTGCCACATCATCGAGACCTCGGCCGGCCAGTCCGGCGGCATGCTGTGCTCGATGGCGAACGGCGCGACCATGGTGGTGGGGGTCAGCAACAGGTCGTAGTCGCTGAGAAAGTCGTGCAGGCCCATGGCTACCGTGTTGCGCTCTTCCACCGCGTTGGCGTAGGTCAGGGCGTCGGTAAGGCGCGCGCGGGCCTGGCAGTCCAGGAGAAAATCACCCGCCAGGTGCTGGTTCTCGAGGGGCAGCTCACTGGCCATGGCCCGGGCGACCTCGACTGGCCAGGCGTCCAGATAACGCGGCGCCGGGTTGCCGATATCCGGCGAGGCCTGAACCAGGGTCGCCCCGGCCTGCTCCAGCAATGTCGCGGCCGCCTGGCAGGCGCGGGCAATGTGCGGGTCGACATGGGCGGCGTAGCCCAGGTCGGGGCTGAAGGCGATACGCAGGCCGCGCACGCCGTCTTCGATGGTCGGTAAAAAGTGTGGCGTGGCATGGGGCCAGGCGAATGGCTCTCCAGGTTCGTGCTCGCTCATCAGCTCCATCAGCAAGGCGATATCGCGCACGTGGCGGGCTATCGGGCCTTCGGCCGACATACCGCCCGGGTCGATGCTCGGATAGCCGGAAATCAATCCATGACTGGGCTTGAACCCGACCACCCCACAGAAACTCGCGGGTGTGCGGATCGAACCGGCCGCATCGTTACCGGTTGCCGCCGGCGCGAAGCCCGCCGCGACCCCGGCGGTGCTGCCGCCACTGCTGCCTCCGGCGTGCAGCCCGAGGTTCCAGGGGTTGCGGGTGATGCCGGTCAGCGGGCTGTCGGTCAGGGGCGTACTGCCCAGTTCGGGCAAGGTGGTCTTGCCGATGAAAATCGCTCCGGCCCTGCGCAGTTTCTCCACCAGGCTGGCGTCGCGGGTGGCCGGTGCCACGTCGGCCAGGGCCCGGGAACCGTTACGGGTGTGCCAGCCGGCAATGTCGGTGTTGTCCTTGATCAGCAGGGCAATGCCATCGAGCCGGCCCTGTGGGGTGCCCGCTGCCCAGCGTGCGGTGGAAGCCTGGGCTGCCAGCCATGCAGGCGGGTCCTGGCGTTCGCAGACGGCGTTGAGCAAGGGGTCGAGGCGATCCATGCGTGCCAGCAAGGCTTGCAACAGGTCGACAGGGGTGAAGCGCAGCGTGGCAAAGCCATCGAGCAGGGCCTCGATCGACAACAGGTGCAGGGCAGGTTGGGGCAACACAGGCAATGGCATGGGCACGACTTCAATCATGGGCGCCCGCACGCCAGGCGTGGGGAACCGCAGTATTTATAGAGCCGCCCAGTACCCGTGGGTACTGGGCGCAGGAGCACTTCAGCGTCCGCTGGTGACCTTGACCCAGGTGCGCGTACGCACACGCTCGGCCTTGGCTGGCAACGGTTTGAGCGGGAACAGGTGAGTCATGGTTTCGCTGGATGGGTACAGGTCAGGGTTGTCGCGCAGCGACTGATCGACCCACGGCAAGGAGTCCTTGTTGCCGTTGGGGTAGCCGACGAAGTTGCTGATCGAGGCCGTGACCTGGGGTTCCAGCAAGTAGTTGAGGAAGGCATGGGCGGTGTCGACGTGCTTGGCGCCGGCCGGAACGGCCACGGTGTCGAACCAGATCATGGTGCCTTCCTTGGGAATGCGCATCTCGATGTGCACGCCGTTCTTGGCTTCGTTGGCGCGGTTGGCCGCTTGCAGGAAACCGCCGGAATAGCCGACGGCCACGCAGATGTTGCCGTTGGCGATGTCGCCCATCCACTTGGCACTGTGGAAGTAGCGGATATAGGGCCGCAGTTTGAGCAGCAGGGCTTCGGCCTTGCGATAGTCTTCGGGGTTCTGGCTGTTCGGGTCCAGCCCGAGGTAGTGCAGGGCCAGGGGCAGCATTTCGGTCGGCGAGTCCATGAAGGTCACGCCGCATTGGCTGAGTTTCTTCAGGTTTTCTTCTTTGAACACCAGGTCCCAGCTATTGACCGGCGCATCCTCGCCCAGCAATTGCGTGACCTTGTCGCGGTTGTAGCCGATCAGGTTGGTGCCCCACATGTAGGGGATCACGTAGCGGTTGCCCGGATCGCTCTGTTCCAGCAGCTTCATCACGGTCGGGTCCAGGTGCTTCCAGTTTGGTATCAGGCTGCGGTCCAGGGGCTGGAAGGCGCCGGCGGTGATCTGTTTGCTGACAAAGCTGCTGGAGGGCACCACCACGTCGTAGCCGCTGTTGCCAGTCAGCAGCTTGGCTTCAAGTATTTCGTTACTTTCGAAAATGTCGTACTTGACCTTGATTCCGGTGCTGGCCTCGAAATCCTTGATGGTGTTGGGGGCGATGTATTCCGACCAGTTGAAAATATTGACGATGCGCTCGGGGGCGGCGCTGGCACTCTGCGAGGCGGCCAGTGCAAGGCCCAGTGCCGCGCTGGCAAACAGGGTGGGCAGGGATTTCATTCGACGACTCCATGTCTTGGATGAGCGGATAGACCCGCGTATCCATTCTTGGTCGGAATGCAATCGGAGAGAATGTCGCTAACGGTCAATAACGGTTCTTAAGCGTCATTTAACGGCCCGGACTGGCCAGCCAATTGCCTGAAACGGCCTGGGGCGACCCCGCTCCAGCGCTGGAAGGCATGGCGGAAGCTCGCGGTTTCCTTGAACCCCAGCGCTTCCGCGATGCGGCACACCGACAGGTTCTGCTGGGCCAGCAACTGCTTGGCCTGCTTGTAGCGCAGTTCGTCGAGCAGCTTCTGGTAGCTGCTGTCCTGGGCGCGCAAACGCCGGCGCAGGGTACTGGGGGAGCAGTGCACCTGCCGCGCCAAGCTGTCGAAATCCGGCACGGCGTGCAGTTGTTCGCTGAGGATGCGCCGCACCTGATCGATCCATGCAGGGCGAGCGCTGAGTTCCTCGTTGAGTTCGATGCAGCGTTCGAGCATGCCGCCGTGGGTCACCAGATCGGCCAGGGGCAGGCGTCGGTCCAGCCATTCCAGGTCGAAACCGATGGCATTGCGCCCGGTGTTGAAGTGCACCGGGCAATTGAAGGCCTGTTCGTAGGCGTCCAGGTAATCCGGTTGCGGGTGCACGAACTGCGCCTCGCGCAGAGGCAGAGTGCACCCCAGCAGGTCCTGGCAGGTGACCCGGAACGAGGACATGCAGAAATCGGTGTTGAACACCTCAAGCTCTGGCGTTTCGCTGTACTGATCGGCGGTCAGCCAGGCCAGCCCGTCGCGGATCTCCAGGCCCAGGCGGAAAAACGTTCCCAGCAGCAGCGGATAGCGCAGCGCCAGGGTCAGGCCCTCGCGCAGGTTGGCGCTGGTCAGCAGGGTCAGGCCGAACATGCCGTAGGCCGAAATATGCAGGCAGCGCCCCAGGGCCAGACCCAGGTCCTGGCGGAACGCCAGGGCATTGGCAAATACCCGCAGTTCCTGGCCGATATTGATCAGGCTATTGGGCAGCTCGACGTCCGACAACTGGATCCCGCTGCCCTCGAGCAGCACCTCAGGGGTCACCTCGGTGCCGCGAAACGCGTCGAGCACGGCCTGGGTCGTATGCAATGTGGTCAGGCGCAATGCCGCCATGACTGACCTCTGAAAGGGTGGGGGAGCACGACTTTAGGGGCTCGGCGCCTCAGGTTCAATTGATCAGGGCCAATCCGTGGGATCTACGGGCATATTTGTCCGAACTGAAACGTTTAATCCGGTGTTTGTTTGCACCTTGGTACAAAACTTCGCCCTCTTCATGCCCCTGCGTCCTGTCGCCGCGCTGCCCTTACTGTTTCTCAACTGCGGGTGTATCGTATTCGCCTTTTGCGGGCCCAGGCCTGCCGTAGATACGTGAGGTAGTTGAGTCCATGTCCTTTACCCGTCGACAAATACTCGGTGGTCTGACCGGTCTTGTAGTGGTTGGCGTGGGGGCGGGTGGGGCGTCGCGCTATTGGCTGGGCAAGATGGCCGATGCCGAGGCCGGCCACGATTACCAACTGATCGCCGCGCCCCTGGACGTCGAGTTGGTACCGGGGCACAAGACCGAGGCCTGGGCGTTCGGCCCTTCGGCACCGGGCACCGAGCTGCGGGTGCGCCAGGGCGAATGGCTGCGGGTGCGTTTCATCAACCACCTGCCCGTGGCCACCACCATTCACTGGCACGGCATCCGTTTGCCGCTGGAGATGGACGGCGTGCCCTACGTCTCGCAACTGCCGGTGCTGCCGGGCGAGTTCTTCGACTACAAGTTCCGCGTGCCGGATGCCGGCAGCTACTGGTATCACCCCCATGTGAACAGCAGCGAGGAGCTGGGGCGTGGCCTGGTTGGCCCGCTGATCATCGAGGAGCGCGAGCCCACCGGGTTCCAGTACGAGCGCACCCTGAGCCTGAAAAGCTGGCACGTCGATGAAGTGGGGGCCTTCGTGCCCTTCAGCATTCCCCGTGAGGCGGCCCGGGGCGGCACGGCCGGGCGCCTGTCGACCATCAACGGGGTGTCGCAGGCGGTGATCGAGTTGCCGGCTGGGCAGATCACCCGCGTGCGCCTGCTCAACCTCGACAACACCCTGACTTACCGGATCAACATTCCCGAGGTCGAAGCGCAGATCTACGCCCTGGACGGCAACCCCATCGAGCCGCGCCCGCTGGGCAAGGAATACTGGCTGGGCCCGGGCATGCGCATCTGCCTGGCGATCAAGGCCCCGCCGGCGGGTGAAGAGCTGTCGCTGCGCAATGGCCCGGTGCGCCTGGGCACCTTGCGCTCGGTGGCCAACAACGACGCACCGACCCCATGGCCGCCCGCCTTGCCGGCCAACCCGATTGCCGAGCCCGACCTGGATAACGCGCAAAAGCTCAACTTCAACTTCGAGTGGGTTGGCTCGGTTTCGGTGAACGTGGACAATGGCAAGCCGCCCAGCCTGTGGCAGATCAACGGCAAGGCCTGGGACATCACTGACAAGACCTGTGCCGACCGCCCGATTGCTACGCTGAAAAAGGGCCAAAGCTACATTTTCGAATTGAAGAACATGACCCAGTATCAGCACCCGATCCACCTGCACGGTATGAGCTTCAAGGTCATCGCCTCGAACCGCCATAAAGTGATCCCGTACTTCACCGACACTTACCTGCTGGGCAAGAATGAGCGCGCCCGGGTGGCCCTGGTGGCGGATAACCCGGGGGTGTGGATGTTCCACTGCCATGTGATCGACCACATGGAAACCGGCCTGATGGCCGCCATTGAGGTTGTCTGATGCGCCAGATTCGCCCGGCCCGGATCATCGACCGCAGCCGCGATCAGGACTTCATGCGCGAAGCCCTGGTCCTGGCCGCCCAGGGCGCGGCCCTGGGCGAAGTCCCGGTGGGTGCGGTGCTGGTGCTGGACGGTGAAATCATCGGGCGGGGCTTCAATTGCCCGATCAGCGGCAGCGACCCCAGCGCCCACGCCGAAATGGTCGCGATCCGCGCTGCGGCCCAGGCACTGGACAATTACCGCCTGCCAGGCAGCACCCTCTACGTGACCCTGGAGCCGTGCAGCATGTGCGCCGGCCTGATCGTGCACTCGCGCATTGCCCGGGTGGTCTACGGCGCGCTGGAGCCCAAGGCCGGCATCGTGCAAAGCCAGGGACAGTTCTTCAATCAGGGTTTTCTCAACCACCGGGTGCTGTTCGAAGGCGGGGTCCTGGCCGAAGAGTGCGGCACGGTGCTGAGCGAATTCTTCAAGGCCCGCCGGGCCAAACCCACCCTGTAACCTGAACTGTGGTGGCGAGGGCGATTGCTCCCGCCGGGCTGCGCAGCAGCGCCCCAGCATTCGTCGCCACCATTGCCGAGAGTGGGCGGGAGCAAGCGCCCTCGCCATGGGCTGAGTTATTTTTTGGCGACGATCACGGCGCGCATCGGCGCCGGCAGGCCTTCGATGGTTTTGCTGTGGTCGTTGGGGTCGAGGAAGTCGCTCAGGGACTGGTACTTCATCCACTCGGTGCCGCGCTGTTCGTCGAGGCTGGTCACGCTGACATCCACGCAGCGCACATTGCTGAAACCGGCCCGGCGCAGCCACAATTCCAGGGCCGGCACCGAGGGCAGGAACCAGACGTTGCGCATCTGCGCGTAGCGGTCTTCGGGCACCAGCACTTGCTGCTGGTCACCGGCCACTACCAGGGTTTCCAGCACCAGCTCGCCGCCTTTGACCAGGCAGTCCTTGAGCGCCAGCAAATGCTCGATGGGCGAGCGCCGGTGGTAGAACACGCCCATGGAAAATACCGTGTCGAAGCCTTCCAGGTTCGGCGGCAGGTCTTCGAACGGGAACGGCAGGTGCCACACCGCAGGCTGCGACAGGTAGCGCTGCACCGCCTGGAACTGGCAGAAGAACAGCCAGTTGGGGTCGACCCCGATCACGCTGTGGGCGCCGGCGCCCAGCATGCGCCACATGTAGTAGCCATTGCCGCACCCGACATCGAGGATGCGTTTGCCGGCCAGGTCTAGGTGTGGGGCGACCCGCGACCATTTCCAGTCCGAGCGCCATTCGGTGTCCACGTGCACCCCGAACAGATCGTACGGCCCCTTGCGCCAGGGCGACAGCCCCATCAGCGCGCTGCGCATTTGCGCCCGGGTGGCGTCGTCGCACTCGGTGTCCAGGGTCAGGCCGTTGAGCAGGTCGACTTCACTGGGCTGGATCTTCGGCAGCGCATCCAGGGCGCTTTGCCAGCGCTCTAGGTCGCCATGGCCCTTTTCCATTTTCTTGTCGAGTTGCGCTTGCAGGGTCTTGGCCCAGTCGGCCAGGGGCGTGCCGGCCAGGCGGCGGGCGAGGGGGGACAGATCGATCATGGCAAGGCAATCAACGAGGCAAAGTTAAGACACTGGAACCACGGCACGACTTTCGAGAAACCGGCGGCCAGCAGGCGCTCGCGGTGTTCTTCGAGGCTGTCGGGCTTCATGACGTTTTCGATGGCGCTGCGCTTCTGGGCAATTTCCAGTTCGCTGTAGCCGTTGGCGCGTTTGAAGGCGATATGCAGGTCGGTGAGCAGCGCGTGCTCCTGCTCATCGTTGAAGCGCAGCTTCTCCGAGAGGATCAGCGCGCCGCCCGGCAACAACGACTGGCGGATGCGTCCGAGCAACGCCGTGCGCTGCTCCGGGGCGATAAATTGCAGGGTGAAATTGAGCGCCACCACCGAGGCCGGCTGGAACTCCAGGGCCAGGATATCGCCCTCGATCACCTGCACCGGCAGCAACTCCTGAAACATCGAGTCCTGGCCGTTGAGGTACTCCCGGCAGCGCTCGACCATGGCCGCCGAGTTATCCACCGCGATCACCCGGCAACCGTCGGTCCGCACATGGCGACGCAAGGCCTGGGTCACCGCGCCCAGGGACGAGCCCAGGTCGTAGAGCACGCTGTTGGGCTGGGCGAACTGCGCGGCGAGCACGCCGAGGTTTTCGACAATGGTCGGGTAACCCGGGACCGAGCGCTTGATCATGTCCGGGAACACCCGCACCACATCCTCGTTGAAGGCGAAGTCGGGCACCTGGGCCAGGGGCTGGGCGAAAAGGCGATCGGGGTCTTGGCTCACGGCGGTTCCAGCGGCGGATGGTGAAAGAGGGGGCGGCATTGTAGCCGCTGCCGCAGGCCGCGATAAGGCCCGAAAGGGCCTCAGGTACCTGCGGGCGACACAAGGTGCAGTGCCTAGGTTGCGGTTTAGCGCGGCTTCTGGCTGAACGCCGAAGCGGCAATCCCCCACTGGCCCAGCCAGTAACTGATGATGATCAGGTACGGCGCGGCCTCGAACGCCAGCACAAAGCGGCTGATGCCGATCAGGCTGTCCGAGAAGGCGAAGGTCAGGGCACCCACCCCGGCCAGCAGCGCCGAGCGCCTGGGCACCGCGGTGCCGAAGCGGGCCAGGGCGCGCCAGAGCATGGCGCTGATGGTCAAGCCGTAGACAATCACCGGGATCAGCAAGGGTCCCAGGCCATGGCTAATCAAGACCGTCAGCAGCGCGCCGCCAATCACGATCGCCACCAGCAACGGCAGCAGTGCCGGGCGCCGACAATCACTGAGGTAGGCCTTGAGGTAGGCCAGGTGTGCCACCAGGAAGGCACCGAGGCCGAACACAAACAGATCACCGGGCCAGGCCAGCAAAACGTCGCCGAGCACTGAGAACAGCAGGCCGATGATGATCCAGCGTCGGTAGTCGCCGGGCGGGGCGTCGTGCAGCCAGCCGAGCAGGGCCAGCACCGGCAGCGGCTTGACCAGCAGACAGAGTAGGGCGGCATGCACGCTGATGCCGTAGATAAAGGTGACTGCGCCCATCAGCGCCAGGATCAGCCAGCCCATGTCAGTTGACCTTGATCGCGCAATCGAACGCTTTGACCGGCGCCACTTCCGGGGCCCAAGGCTGCTGGTAGGTCAGCAACAAACGGCCGGTGCCGCTGGTAAACGCCTGGAAGCGCCAGGTGGACTGCCCGGCATTGCCCACCAGGCCGCTGTCTTCAGGGTTGCTGTAGACCTCGGGGCTGACCTTGCGCAACACGCCGCCGGCCGAGTCCTGGATCGCCCAGCGATAGCCGGTGGTGGGGTTGCTGGGCAGGGTCAGAATCAGGTTCTGGCCAGTGCTCAGTTGCAGCGGGCATTCGCTCTGGTTTTCGACCGTGATGTTTTGCTTGGGTTGGCTGGCGCAGGCGGCCAGCAGGGCAACGCTGAGAAGGGCAAGCAGACGAGGAGGGAACATGGCTCAGAAAGCTCCGATCATTCATGACGAGCGGCGAGCATAACTGAAGATTGCAAGCGGTGTGGCCAGGGGCTGAAGGTTGGCTGGAATGACCTCTTGGCCGACGCGCCGGCGGCTGCCAGGCTGTGGTGTCACAGCTGGCAACCGCAGGCCCTGTAGGTCAGGGGTCAGAACAGCACTTTGGCCACGTCGGCGAACTTCTTCGCGAAGTGCACGGTAATGCCTTCCTTGAGGTAGTCCGGGAGTTCCTCGAAGTTGCCACGGTTGGGTTCCGGCAGGATCAGTTCGAAGATCTTCTGCCGGCGCGCGGCGATGACTTTTTCCCGGACTCCGCCAATCGGCAGCACGTGCCCGGTCAGGGTCAGCTCGCCGGTCATGGCCACGCCTTTTTTCGGTGTCTGGTTGCGCGCCAGGGACAACAGAGCGCTGGCCATGGTCACCCCGGCACTCGGGCCGTCCTTGGGCGTGGCCCCTTCGGGCACATGCAGGTGGACAAAGGCTTCGTCGAAGAACTTGCCGTCGCCGCCAAACTGCTTGAGGTGCGAGCTGACGTAGCTGTAGGCGATTTCCGCGGACTCCTTCATCACATCCCCCAACTGCCCGGTGAGTTTGAACCCCCGGTTCAGGGTGTGGATGCGCGTGGCCTCGATCGGCAAGGTGGCGCCGCCCATGCTGGTCCAGGCCAGGCCGGTGATCACCCCGATGCCACTGAGCACTTGTTCATTGCGGAACACCGGCATGCCGAGGGAGGCCTCCAGGTCTTTCGGGCCGAGCTTGATCACGGCGTCTGGATTATCCAGCAACTTGACCACGGCCTTGCGCACCAGTTTGCCCAGTTGTTTTTCCAACTGGCGCACCCCGGCTTCCCGGGCATAACCATCGATCACCGCGCGCAACGCGCTGTCGCTGATGCTCAGGCTGGTCTTGGCCACGCCGGCTTTCTCCAGCTGTTTGGGCCACAGGTGGCGCTTGGCGATGGCGATTTTTTCTTCGGTGATATAGCCCGACAGGCGAATCACTTCCATGCGGTCGAGCAATGGGCCGGGGATCGAATCCAGGGTGTTGGCGGTGCACACGAACAGCACTTTGGACAGGTCCAGGCGCAGGTCCAGGTAGTGATCGAGGAATTCGACGTTCTGTTCCGGGTCCAGGGTTTCGAGCAGGGCCGAGGCCGGGTCGCCCTGGTAGCTCTGGCCCATCTTGTCGATCTCGTCGAGCATGATCACCGGGTTCATCACCTCGACGTCCTTGAGCGCCTGCACCAGCTTGCCCGGCAGGGCGCCGATGTAGGTGCGGCGATGGCCCTTGATCTCGGCCTCGTCGCGCATGCCGCCGACGCTGAAGCGGTAGAACGGCCGGCCCAGGGACTCGGCGATGGACTTGCCGACGCTGGTCTTACCCACGCCCGGCGGTCCCACCAGCAGGACGATGGAACCGCTGATTTCGCCCTTATAGGCGCCCACGGCGAGGAATTCGAGAATCCGGCTCTTGATGTCGTCCAGCCCGGCGTGATGTTGGTCGAGCACCTTGCGCGCGTGCTTGAGGTCGAGCTTGTCCTGGCCGTACACGCCCCAGGGCACGGCGGTGGCCCATTCCAGGTAATTGCGCGTGACCGCGTATTCCGGCGAGCCGGTTTCCAGGATCGACAGTTTGTTCAGTTCTTCTTCGATGCGTTTTTGCGCCTGGGGCGGCAGGACCTTGCCCTTGAGGCGTTGCTCGAACTGCTCGACGTCGGCACTGCGATCGTCTTTGGTCAGCCCCAGCTCCTGCTGGATCACCTTGAGCTGCTCCTTGAGGAAGAACTCGCGCTGGTGCTCGCCGATCTTGCGATTGACCTCGGCGGAGATCTCCTTCTGCAGGCGCGCGACTTCGACTTCCTTGCGCAGCATTGGCAGGACTTTTTCCATGCGCTTGAGCATCGGCACGCAGTCCAGCACTTCCTGCAACTCGTTGCCGGTGGCCGAGGTCAGTGCCGCGGCAAAGTCAGTCAGCGGCGACGGGTCATTGGGGCTGAAGCGGTTGAGGTAGTTCTTCAACTCTTCGCTGTACAGCGGGTTGAGCGGCAGCAGTTCCTTGATCGCATTGATCAGGGCCATGCCGTAGGCCTTGACCTCGTCGGTCGGCTCACTCGGCTGATGGGGGTATTCGACCTCCACCAGGTACGGCGGGCGATGGTGCTTGAGCCAGGTGCGGATGCGCACCCGGGTCAGGCCCTGGGCCACGAATTGCAGTTTGCCGTTCTCGCGGCTGGCGTGGTGCACCTTGACCAGAGTGCCGTACAGCGGCAGCGCGGAGGTGTCGAAATGGCGCGGGTCTTCCGGCGGGGTGTCCATGAAGAACAGGGCCAGGGAGTGATGATCGGACTTGCTGACCAGTTCCAGGGTCTCGGCCCAGGGCTCTTCATTGACGATCACCGGCAACACTTGCGCCGGGAAGAACGGCCGATTGTGGATCGGGATGATGTAGACCTTGTCCGGCAGATTCTGCCCGGGCAAGGCCAGGCCGGTGCCTGACGAAGCCGGGTGCTCAGCGTTTTCCGGGTCGGCGTAGTCGCTGAGGTCTTCAGGGAATTCTTGCTGGTCGGTCATGGGGCACCTGCGCAATTGGGTATGGGAGTTAGATGGGGCAGGCGGCGAGTGGTTTCAATGGCACGGCCCTGCTTCAGCTTTTCTTTTATGCGTCCGCAAAGCTGTACGGCAGCTGACCGTTTGGATCATTTTTTGTCGGGTGAACGGTGATGCGGCGCTGACGTCACCGAGACCCAGCGGGCGCTGAAGCGGGGCGCATTGCCTGCCAGGCCTTACCGGCGGCCGGCGCCTGAGTGATCGCGTTGATCGGTTGCAGCCGCCGGATAAGTGAGTGTCGGGAAATTGGCGAAGTCAATAAAATGGCTTTCTAATCCTTTGTTTTATTACGTGCTCTTCTGCTTTTCTCAGACTAGTCTGATGGCTTCACGTGCTCTTTGGGAAAATGGCATTTAATTGACGCGCGCATTCGGCGTGGCAGAGGAATGGGGATGAAGAAAGGACTTTTCAGCTCAAGGCAAGGCTCGCTGCGGATCCCGCAGCGGTTGCTGGAGACGTATTTGGCGAGCACCGCTTCATGAGGTGGCGCCACACCTTCCAGGCACGGATTGCCGGGACCCTGGCGTTATTACTGCTGTTGGTGATCGGCGCGGTGTACTTCGCGATGAAGACCGCCACCACCCGTGCCGTGGAAAACCAGGCCGAAGTGCAGATGACCACCGGCACCCAGGTGTTCGAGCGTTTGCTGGAGTTGCGCGGGCGTCGCTTGCAGTACGGCGTGGACTGGCTGGTGATGGACTCGGAGTTTCGCCGGGCCGTTGCCAGCGGCGAGCCCCAGGGCATTCTCGAGGCCTTGCGCCGCCACGGTACAGGTATTCGTTCCAGCGAACTGTTTGTGCTGGCCGGCGATGGCCAGGTGACTGCCAGCACCCTGACGGCGGTCGAGCCGGGCCTGGTTTTTCCCTACGACCGTGCCTTGCGCCAGGCAAGGCGTGAAAACAAAAGCATGCTGATTGTCGCCCTCAAGGGCCAACCCTACCTGCTGGTGCAGAGCCAGGTGCTGACTCCGATGCGCATCGCCCGGGTGGTGATGGGGTTTCGCATGGACGATCTGTTTGCCAGCGAATTGCGCTCCATGAGCAACCTCGAAGTGTCATTCCAGACCTTGGACAACGAGCGCGCCGGCGAGTTGTTCAGCACTCAGCCGGAGCTGTTCTGGAAGGCGATCACGGCGGCCCTGCGCGATTCGTTGTGGCAATCCCAGCCGCAGTTGAGCGAGGTCCAGGGCAAGCGTTTTCTCAATCAGGCACTGCAATTGGCCAATACCGGCAACCCACAGGATCCGCGGGTCCTGGTGTTGTTGCAGAGCCCGCTGGAGCAGGCGCTGCATGCGTTCGCGCCCTTGGATCGGGAGTTTTTCTGGATCGCCCTGGCGGCGTTGCTGATGTCCCTGGGCGGCGCGCTGTGGATGGCCCGATGGGTATCACGCCCGCTCGAAGTGCTGGCCCAGGCTGCTCAACGCATCGGGGCCGGTAACTACCAGACGCCGGTGGTGCTCAAGCGCAGCGACGAGTTCGGTTTGTTGGCCGATGGCATCAACGCCATGCAAAGCGCCATCGCGATCCGCGAGTCGCAACTGGCGCACAACGCCCTGCATGACTCGCTCACCGGTTTGCCTAATCGCGCACTGGCCATGGAGCGCCTGGGCAGCGCGATTGCCGCCCGGCGCAGTGTGGTGTTGTTGTACCTGGGGATCGAAAACTACCGAGCGATCAATGAGGGGTTTGGCCCCGAGGGGCTGGAGCAAATCATGCTGGAGGTCAGCCGGCTGCTGCTGGCCTCCCTGTCCCAGGGCGACACCGCGGCACGGGTGACCGCCAGCGAGTTTCTGCTGTTGCTGGAAAACACCGAGGTCGATGGCGCGGTGGCCATGGCCGACCGCCTGCATGCCTTGCTCAACCCGCCGCAACTGATCCATGGCCATGAAGTGCAGCGTCAGATGTGCATCGGCGTATCGGTGTACCCCACTGACGGCGAATCGGCCGAAGAGCTGATCAGCCGCGCCGCCATCGCCCGGCACGACGCCGCGACCCAACCCGGTTACCTGCAGGTCTACCAGCAGGACCGCGACTTGGCGCATCAACGTCAGATCGCCCTGATTCGTGACCTGCGCCGCGCCGCCGCCGAAGGCGAGCTGTTCTTGCTCTATCAGCCCAAGCTCGATATCTACCGTGGGGACGTGAGCCAGGCCGAAGCCCTGTTGCGTTGGCGGCACCCGGCGTTCGGGGTGGTTTCGCCCGCCGAGTTCATCCCCCTGGCGGAGCGCACCGGGAGCATGAGCAGCCTGACCCATTGGGTGGTCGAGGAGGGCATTCGCCAGTTGGCCGAGTGGAACCGCCGGGCGTTGACGGTGCAGTTGTCGCTGAACATTTCGGCTGAAGACCTGGAAGGCGATGGCCTGGCGCCGAGGGTTGGCGCGTTGCTGGCGCATTACCGAGTGTCGGCGAAGCAACTGGTGTTCGAGATCACCGAAAGCGCCATCATGCGCAACCCGGAGCAGGCCCTCGACGTGCTGCAACGCCTGCGCGGCTGCGGCATCAGCCTGTCGGTGGACGACTTTGGCACCGGCTATTCGTCCCTGGCCCAATTGCAGCGCCTGCCGGTGCAGGAATTGAAGATCGACCAGTCCTTTATCCGCAACCTGGATGAAACCAGTGGCGACGCGGTGATCGTGCGTTCGACCATCGAGATGAGCCACAACCTGGGGCTCAAGGTGGTGGCCGAAGGTGTCGAACTCGAAGGCAGCCTGCGTCTGCTCAAGCATTGGGGCTGTGATACGGCCCAGGGCTACCTGATCAGCCGGCCGATGGAAGCCCGGGTGTTCGAGGCCTGGCTGGGAAAATCGCGGGTACGGGTTTGAGCCGGCGGGCTCAGCTCGGTTCCCAGAACTCCAGGTCCTCGACATAACGTTCGATATCGCACATGTCGTCGTCTCCCAGGGTGCTGTCAAAGGGCTCGGACAACAACGCGCGCACCTTGGCCAGACGGTCGCGCAACTTGCCCTCGATCACGAAGTTGCCGGTGGCGGTGTCGAAATCGAACTCGGGGTTGAAAATCGCGTGGTCTGACATCTTGCGCAGGGAAATCAGCATGAATTCCAGTTCGCGCAGGATATCCAGGGCTACAGCCCCCGGCAGCACGATCTGTTGATTGGCTTCCCGCAGGGAGGGCGGGTTTTTGGGTGATTTGGGTTTAGCTGGGCTCATGGCGATCCAGGGGGATTTAAAAGTAGAAAAACAGACCACTGGCCTTGGCGCGGGCCTGGGTTGTGAGTCGCAGCAGCGAGGTCTTGAGCGCGGGCGCCAGAGGCGTTTGCTCGATCAGCGACTGGGCTGTGGTCAGCGCCTCGGCGCCCTGGATGCTGGCGTCTTCATGCTCGTCGATCAGGCAGCCCAACTGCCGATTGAGGCGCTCGATCAAGCCCGAGTCCCACAGCTGTTGATAGTGTTCGGCGCTCAGGGACCACTGCTCCAGATCGCCGGGCAGGCACTGATCGAGGTCCAGACGGTGCATCGCCGCCGGGCTCAAGGGGACGAGAATCTGCTTCATGGGCCGGGCTCCGGGTCGGCGGGCAAGAGGAGGACGTCGGGCCATTCAAGGCCCTGGGCAAACTGCTCGATGGCGTCGAGTGCCCGGTGCGGGTCGGCGGTCCTGAGTTCGCCCGCCGGCGTGCGGTTGTAGACCTGGCGCTGGCGGTTGCGTTTGAAGCGTTCAACCCTCAGCACAAACTCGCCGAGCCCCTGGGGGCTGGGCTCGAACCCCAGGCTAAAGGCCTGTTCGCGGCCCGCGCCGGCGAGCAGCAGCGGGTGGTTGAAGGCGTGCAGGGTGTCGGCGCCAAAGGCGACCTGCGGCAGTTGGTGATGGCTGATCTCCCAGCCTCCCGGCAGGCGGATGGGCTGCAAGGGCGCGATAGTCGAGTGGCCCTGGGCGGGGTCGGATTGCTGGGTGGTTTCCAGCATGAAGGCTTCGATGCGTGCAATCAGCAGGGGGGTGTCGCGGGTCCTGAATTCCTCGAGCAACCCCTCCTGGGCCGGCGCCGTGTCCGAGTGGTCCTGGGGGGAGGTCATCAAGCTGAGCACAAACTCGCCGCTGGGGTCGTCTTCGGGCAGGAAGGCGCAGTCAAAGCAGCGTTCGCCCTGGCGATGCACGCCGCCGATCAGCACCGAGGCATCGAACCATTCGAGGGTCTCGGGCGTGAGCGGCAGTTGATGGAAGGTGCTGAGGGTGATCTGCCAGCCGCCGGTAATGCGCAACGGTTGCAAGGGGTAGTGGAGGCGGCGCTTCATGCTGTGGTTCTCGATCATGGGCGGTGGTGTAGCGCGTGGAGCATGCCCTGGGCACGGGCCAGGCAGTCGCGAAGTTGTTCCAGACTGTGGGCCTGTTCGCTCGACAGCGGTTGCTGCCAGTTCTGATCCTTGATCACCGCTACCCGAAAGGCGCCGTGCTCATCGAATTCTGGGTACCAGCCCACGTCCAGCAGCAGGTGCTCTCCGTACTCGACTTGCAGCAGATCCTCCTTCAGCGCGTCGAGTTGGCGGGCCAGCGGCTGGTCGGACAGGGACGACAGGTCGTCGAAGCGGATATTTCCCGTGAGCAGGCTCAGGTCGAACACGGTTGGCTTCCTTTGCAAAGGGTGAGGCGGGCGGCTCAGGCCTGGTAGTGATTTTTGAGTGCCTGGCACTTTGCCAGAATATTCTGCCGGTCCTCCTCGACCTGGGTCTCGCACCAGTGGCAGAGGTAGCGGATGGCTTCCGCAGTTGGCAGGGTGACCTGCTCGTCCATGAACTCGAAGGTGATTCCAGGCACGCCCAGCAGATGCGGGTCAATGTTGTCCGGGTCGACGTCGCAGTCGATGGTCAGGCCGGACATCTCGGTGCCGCCACTGGTGGGGATCAGCAAGTCGTCGAGCAGCAGGTGCAGGCAACTGGCGCCCTTGAGCCTCGAGGCACAGAGCAGGTGGTCGAGCAGGCAGTTGTGCAGCGTGCTGTGCTGGGCCTGGGTCAGTTGCGCGATCGAGGGCACTTGTTGGGTGTGGGCGTCGCTCATGGGGCGCCGGCCTCGGTTTTGGCCAGCAGGCTGGTCAGCTCGGGCTCGACCTCGGCTGGGGGCAGGCTGGCGATGACCTGCTCGATGCTCGCGCGGTAGCGGTTGTCCATGGGGGTTTCGCACCAGTCGAGTTCGTAGATCGCGAGGATTCGCACATCGAGGTAGGGCGATTCCAGCAACAGGCGTTTGAGCAGGGCAATGGCCGCTGCCGAGCGGTCTTTGCCCAGGCACACCGCGCAGCGCTGTTGCCAGTATTGCGCCTGCTGCAGCAGCATCTGCTCGAGCCGTTGCCATTGCACCGCGGTGAAGTCGCACAGCACGGTCTTGGCCACCAGCTCGGTGCTGTATTCGGTCCAGTTGGACGCCTCGGAGTCACCGATCCAGTGCTGCAACTTCAGGATCAGCGCGTCGCTCTGTGGCAGGCTCATAGCGCAGAGGCCTTGGCCAGCAGGTTGTTCAATTCGGGTTCTCTCTGCTCATCGGCCAGCCTTTGAATGACGGCTTCGATCAGCGGCGCGTAGCAGGCTTCGATAGGGGCTTCTGACCAGTCCAGTTCATGGATGGCCGTGACCTGCACCTCAAGGTAGGGCGAGTCCTGCAACAGGCTCTTGAGCAGGGCGATGGCCGGCGCCGAGCGGTTTTCTCCGAGGCTTGCGGCGCAGCGTTGTTGCCAGTACTCGGGTTTGCCCGGCAGCACATCGGCCAGTTGCTGCCATTGCGCGGGCGAGAAAGCGTGCAGCACGCCTTTGGCCACTTGCTCGGTGATGTACTCATTCCAGGGGGCGCTGGGCGAGTCGCCAAGCCAGTGTTCCAGCAGGGCCAATGCTTGCGCCGGGAGCGGCGTTGGCGCGGGTTCGATCGGGCGGGTGCTCAAGGGTGCCGGTTCTGCCAGGAAACTGTCGGCGCCTTGCCAGGCTTCGGCGAATTTTGCCGCTGCCGCCGCGCGCGAGGAGACCTTCAGGGTGTGCAGCAGGGAGGACACGTGAATGCGCACGGTGAAGGGCGAAATATCGAGTTCGCGGGCGATCTCCTTGTTGGTCTGGCCCCGGGCGATCAGGCGCAGCACTTCCTGCTGGCGGGTGGTCAACTGGCTCAGCTCGTCGCTGGCTTCCAACGGCAGCAGCAGGCCCGACGGGGCATATTTGACCACCACTTCGCCCTCGCGAATGGCCAGGATCGCCTGGCCGATTTCCTCGGGGCTGATGCTCTTGCCGATAAAACCGTCTGCGCCGCAGGCCATGACTTCGCTGATCAGGTCCTGGTTATCGACCATCGACACCACGATGATCGAGGTCCGTGGCAGCTGCTGGCGCAATTGGGCAATCATGCTCACCGACCGCAGCCCGGGAAAGCGCAGGTCGAGAATCAGGGAGTCCAGCTCTGCGCCGCTTTTGGCCAGGGCCAGTACCGAGGCCAGGTCGCCAGCCTCTTCGAGCACCGCTTCGGGCAGCAGGCGCTGGATGGTGCGCAGCATGCCTTCGCGAAACAACGGGTGGTCGTCGGCTACGATAATCCGGCACGTCATGTGTTGAAGCTCCTTGAGTCACCCAATCCAGGGGGCATGCTACCTTGGCGCCCTGGCGTTGTACCTGTCCGCTTGTCGAGTTCGGCAGGGACAGGAAAAGACCACGACAGCGCGGATTACACAAGGAGGTGAGTGCATGAAAGTTGCAAAAGACAGCGAACTCGATCAAGCCACGTTGCGCATTATCGTCGCCAGTTGTGCCCTGGTTTATGTCGGGCTGATCGGTTTTCTGCCGGGGCAAAACGTCGAGACCTATGTGCCGGTGATCATCTACATCTTCTTGTTCATGCTCGGCTCGATTGCCCTGCGCATGGCCATTGCCCGCTGGCCCGGGCACTACCCGGCACGGCGCATCTTGGGCATGGTCTACGACTACACCGGCACCTCTTACGGCCTGGTGGTGGGCGGGGAGGGGGCGTTGCCGATCTATGCGGTGATGGTCTGGGTGAACCTGGGCAATGGCATGCGCTTCGGCTCGCGTTACCTGGCCATCGCCACCGTCCTGGCGCTGTTCGCGCTGTTCATGGTCTACCTGCTGACCCCGTTCTGGCAGGCCCAGCCTTATATGGTGCTGATGCTGATGATCACCAGTACGGTGATTCCGGTGTACGCCCATATCCTGCTCAAGCGCACGCGCCTGGCATCGGAAGAGGCGATTGCCGCCAACCTGGAAAAGTCCCGCTTCCTGGCCCAGGCCAGCCATGACCTGCGCCAGCCGATCCACTCCATCGGCCTGTTCACCGCCTGCCTGCGCGAAGCCAACCTGGGCGTCGATGAGCGGCGCCTGGTGGATAACATCGATCGCTCGCTGCTGAATGTATCGCAGTTGTTCCGCTCGATCCTCGACCTCTACACCCTGGACAACGGCCGGGTCCTGCCCAAATACGAAACTGTGCACCTGGGCCAGTTCCTCGGTGACCTGGTGCGCCAGAACGCCGAGGCCGCGCGCTGGGCCGGGGTGGAGTTGCGGCTGCGCCCCTGTGCCCATTGGGTCCGGGCCGACCCGGGGCTGCTCGCCACCATGGTCCAGAACGTCCTGTCCAATTGCTTCAAATACGCGGCGGAGCGCCCGGTGCTGATTGGCGTGCGGCGCCACGGCGAGGGCCTGGCCATCGTCATCTACGACCAGGGCCGGGGGATCGCCGAGGAGCATTTGCCGAAGATTTTCGACGAGTTCTACCGGGTCCGGCAGTTGCGGGACAAAGACGTCGAAGGGGTGGGCCTGGGCCTGTCCATCGTCAAGCGCCTGGGGCAGTTGGTCGGGCTGGAAGTGACGCTGAAGTCGCGCGTCGATCGCGGCACCGCAGTCAGCCTGCACGGCTTGCAGGCCGCCGCGCCGCAGCGGCTGCGCAGCCGCGATGAGGCGTTGCACAGTGGTTTGCTGACCGGGCTGCGGGTGTGCCTGGTGGAGGATGACCGCAACGTGCTGCTGGCCACCTCGGCACTGCTGGAGCGCTGGGGCTGTGTGGTCCAGGCGGAAACGGCGGCAGAAGACCTGGTGACCGACTGCGACATCATCGTCGCCGACTATGACCTGGGCACCCATGCCTCGGGCATCGAGTGCATCGACAGCATCCGCGAGCAGCGGGGCTGGGCGGTGCCGGCGTTGATCATCACCGGGCATGACATCGAGAAAATCCAGGCGGCGCTGCATGATCGCAACATCGCCATCCTCTCCAAGCCGGTACACCCGGTGGAGCTGCGCAGCACCTTGCGGGCCCTGCGCGAAACGCCAATGGCGTCTGCCCACAGGGCTTTGGTGCCAGAGGCTGCTACCAGGTCCGGCACGGAATAAGCAGGGGGTAGTTGGTCATGGTCAGCTTCTTGTTCTCGCCGCTGGAGAGTTCGACGAATTCATCCAGCATGCCCGAGGACGAAGAGGTCGAACTGCGCTCGGTGTAGTAGTGGGTGGTCACCGGCCCGTAGTTGGTGTTGCTCTGGCCGGTGCCCACGTACTCGTTCCAGCGGCTGGTGCCGTACACCATGTCCTGGCCCTGGACGAAGTACCGGCCGGGTTGCAAGCCGCTGAACTGGAAGATGCCGTTGCCGTTGGTTCGGGTTATCCGGTGTACGGCCACGGCTTCGGGAAGCATGCTCACCGGCGCGCCTTCGGGCTGGGACGCGCGCAACTTATGCCAGGCCTGCAAGTGTGGGGTGACCGGGTAGAGATAGATCTTGATGTCGCGGCTGTCCTCGATGCCGTCGTTGCCGACGATGCAGAACTTGCCAGTGAGCGTTGCGGTGCCGGGTTGCAAGGCGGCGCGCGCGGCCTGGGGGTCGAAGGGCTCGTCGGGGTACTGCACGGTGGGAATTTTGACTGGCGGGTATTCGTCCAGGGTTCGTCCCTGACGGGGGGCGCAGGCACTCAAGGTACAGGCGAGCAGGACTGTGCCTGCCACCATGAATAAGCGGGAGTTCATGGGTTCAAAACCTTTGAAGAAGTTTCAGTGTTCGCGCGACACAGCTCTGCCATAGCGCAGTTGCTGGTGGTCGCCGCGAAGCTGGGGCGTCAGGGACTGCCGGCTTACTGCTTGGTGCACTGGGCCGGGAGCGCGACTGCGCCGCCCATGGTGGCGAAGGCGACCATGCCGCCGCTAGGCAATACGCACTCGTATCCGCCATTGCTGGTGTTGGCGGTGAAGTAGGTCTGGGAGGCGTCGCTACGCACGTTCGAGACCGTGGACACCGGCTTGCCGATGGTGATCTGGGCGCGGTTCTTGAGGTCGTCGTTGCTCGGTTTGGCGATGGCGCAACCGCCCAGGGCGAGTGCCAGGAGGCTGAGCAGGGCAACGGGACGTACGCTGGAATGGAGTTTCATGATGAGTCTTCCTTGGTGTTGTTGTGTGTTCAACGGCGCAGCCGCTCCCCTTACCGCTGGACGACGGTGCTGAAGAGAGCGGAGCGAGTGGTCGGCACTCTAGCGCCAGGGCAGGGGGAAGGTCGATTAGCACAAATGGGCTAGTGTCGCTTTGCAATTACGGCGCCTGCGGGGGCCGGCAGAGCGCCTGATGGGCCCGGCTGGAGGTAGCCGGGCCGAAGGCTCAGGTCAGCAACTGGTGCTGCAGTCGGCGGCCGAGCACGTCCAGCAGGTCACAGCCATCGCGCAGGGGAATGACGCAGAGCTGGGCGAAATCCTGGAGCAGGGCCGGGTGGTTATGCAGGTCGTCAATGCTGGCGATGTTTTCCAGCAACTGGGTGGCCGCGCGGATGCGATGGCTGGCGGCTTCGTGCAGCACATCCAGCGGCGCCTCGGTGTCAGCCAGCAAGGCGGGGATGGTGCAGTCGTTGCTGGTGAGGGGCATGTATCGACGGGGGGAAGTCGGTAGCACGGGTGGATCGGGAACGACTTTTTTCATTGAGCTGGCTCCGGGTAGGGGGCTTAGCCGCCAGCGGCCTTCCTACGGGCTTGGGTGGCAGCCGTGCGCGGGGTAGGAACCGAATACCCAGGGACTCGGCCACGTCGAAACGTGCCCGCGCACAGCCGCCGCGGCTGAGTTTACGGACACCTCAAAAGTGCCGCAATCAGTCGGGACGCGTACGCGCCAAGGGTCATCAAAAGGGTTCCTACGCCCTGCCACTGAATTGGCAGTGACAGTCCAGACCATAGAGCCCGGGGCACAGCGGGGCAAGGTGATGGAAGTGGACGCGTTTTGTAGGAATTTTCCATCCGCCCCCTGCCGCTGCCGTCAGGCAACAGGGTTGGTGTTTGCGGGTGATTGCGGGGCACAAAAAAAGCGGCTACCCGAAGGTAGCCGCCCGTTTCAGCCCTGCCGGTGACGCTTATTCCGGCAGTTTGTAGGCAATGATGTAGTCGCCCATCTTGGTGCCCAGGGAGCCATGACCGCCGACGACGACCAGCACGTACTGCTTGCCGTCCTTGCCGGTGTAGCTCATTGGGGTGGCCTGGCCGCCTGCTGGCAGGCGCGATTTCCACAGTTCCTTGCCGTTTTTCACGTCATAGGCGCGGATGTACTGGTCCAGGGTGCCGCTCAGGAAGCCCACGCCACCGGCGGTGACCATCGAGCCGCCCATGCTCGGTACGCCAATCGGCAAGCCGATGGGCACAGGCGAGCTGTCGCGGCTGGTGCCGTTTTTGTGTTTCCACACCACCTTGCTGGTTTGCAGGTCGATCCCGGCCACGTAGCCCCAGGCCGGGGCCTGGCACGGTACGCCGAATGGCGACATGAACGGATGCATGATCACCGCGTACGGTGCGCCCGTATTGGGTTGCACGCCCGAGGTTTCGCTTTCGCGCTTGCTGCCGGCAGCCACTTCGGCCCGTGGCACCAACTTGGACACGAAGGCCATGTAGTTCGGGCTGGTGAACAGCAGTTGGCGGACCGGGTCCACCGACACGCTGCCCCAGTTGAACACGCCGACGTTACCCGGGTAGATCAGGCTGCCCTGCAACGACGGCGGGGTGTACTGACCTTCGTAGCGCAGTTCCTTGAACTGGATACGGCACAGCATCTGGTCGAACGGCGTCGCGCCCCACATGGCTTTTTCATCCAGTGGCGGCGGCAGCAGGTTCAGGTCCGAACGGGCCTGGGTCGGTGCGGTGTGGTCGCCCTCGACGGCGCCCGTAGGGGCCGGCACTTCGCGGATCGGCACAATCGGCGCGCCATCGCGGCGGTCCAGCACATACAGGCTGCCTTGCTTGGTCGGTTGAATCAGCGCTGGCTTGATGCCCTCGGCGGTCTTCATGTCGACCAGGGTCGGCTGGCTGCCCACGTCCATGTCCCACAGGTCATGGTGGGTGAACTGGTAGTTCCAGCGCAGCTTGCCGGTGTCGATGTCCAGGGCCACGGTGCCGGCGCTGAATTTCTCGGCGCCCGGGGTGCGGTCACCGCCCCATTGGTCAGGCATCTGGTTGCCCAGGGGCAGGTAGATCAGGCCCAGTTTTTCGTCGACGCTGGCCAGGGACCACATGTTCGGCGAGTTGCGGGTGTAGGTCTTGCCGTCCGGTAGCGGGGTGGTTTCGTCGGGATTGCCGGCGTCCCAGTTCCAGACCAGGTGGCCGTCATGCACGTCGAAGGCGCGAATCACGCCCGATGGTTCGTTGGTCGACTCGTTGTCCGTCACGTGGCCGCCAATGATCACCAGGTTACGGGTGATGGCGGTCGGCGATGTCGAGTAGTAGCCGCCCGGGGTGAACGGACCGATACCGGCCTTGAGGTCGACCACGCCTTTGTTGCCGAAGTCTTCGCAGACCTTGCCGGTGTCGGCGTTCAGCGCGATCAGGCGGGCATCGGCGGTGGGCAGGAACAGGCGGCGCGGGCAGCTGGTGGCAATCGCCTGGCCGGCTGCGGACAGGGTGGCCGGGGCGCTGATGGCACCGGGCTGATTGAAATTGGCTTCGTCGTAGTACGACACGCCACGGCAGGTCATGTGTGCCCAGCCACGGAAATCATCGCCGTTGGGGCCCTGGATCTGCGGGTCGAACCGCCAGATTTCCTTGCCGGTGTCCGGGTTCAGCGCCAGCACCTTGCTGTGGGCGGTGCAGGCATAGAGCATGCCGTTGGCCTTCAGTGGGGTGTTCTGGTTGGTGATTTCCACCGGGTCCTTCGCGGTTGGCATGTCGCCGGTGCGGATGCGCCAGGCTTCTTGCAGCTTGCCGGCGTTGCCCGGGGTGATCTGTTTCAGTGGCGAGTAGCGATCGCCATATTCGGTGCGACCGTAGGCCTGCCAGTCGCCATCGGGGATGGCGGGCGCGGCACTGGTCGATTCGGTGCTGTCGCGACCCAGGTCACCGGAGATTTCACCCGGATGGGTGAACTGGCTGCCCAGGGCGGCGCCACCGGCCACGACCACGGCCACGCTCAACAGCGCGGTGCCCAGCGGTGCCGCGCCATGGCGCAGCAACGGACGGCGGAACCACGGCAATAGCAGGACCACGCCGAGGACAAAGAACAACGACAGGCGCGGCACCAGTTGCCACCAGTCCAGGCCGACTTCCCACAGCGCCCAGACGCTGCTGGCCAACAGCACCAGCCCGTACAGGCCCAGCGCGGCGCGACGCCCCGCCAGCAGCAGGCCACCGGTGATGATCAGGCCGATACCAGCCAGCAGGTAATACAGCGAGCCGCCGAGCATGCTCAGCTTGATCCCCCCGGCCAGCATGGCCAGGCCCATTAGCAGCAGCAGGATACCGAGCAGGCTCGGCAGCAGGCGGCTAGGACTTGAAGCACCCTCAGTGCTCATAGTGTGGTTCTCCGTGACGTTAAGAGTTTTCCCGCGCATGTTCACTGTAGATGACGATCAGGCGCGGGCTTGGTTCAGGTGAAAAACGTGGGAAAGCAGTTTTAAGCGCATGGCCCCGCTGTTGGGGGCTCAGAACGAACTCTGGATCTTGATCCCGCCGATCAGCGCATCGTCGACCTGGCTGACGCCGCCGGGATGGCGGATGTACTGCAGGTTGGGGCGCACCGTCAGCCAATTGGCGACGTGCACGCCGTAGTACAGCTCGGCGCTGTATTCGGTGTCCTGGGGTGGCAGGTAGCTGGGGTTGTCGTAATCGTAGAGGGCGCGGGCCTGGTTGCTGGCCTCGGCGTTCTTGCGGTACGCCGGGTTGACATGGACCCGCGCCAGGGCAAATCCGATATCGTCCCGGGCCCGGGCGTCGAACAGGCCCTTGTACACCAGCCCGGCCTGGACGTAGTTGTCGATGGCGTTGGTCTTCTTGTCGTGCATCGTCGCGTTGGCGAACACACTCAGGCCCCGGGAGTGGTCACTGGCGCGACTCGTCAGTTGCTGCTGCGCGCCCAGCCACAGGCCGTGCTTGCTCGAACTGCTGCGATAGGCCTCGCCACTCAGGGCGGCGGGCTGGCCGTGGCTGTCTTTATAGACGTCGCTGGCCTTGGCGCTGCTGTAGTAGTAGCCGGCGCGATATTCCCCGGTCAGGCCGTCAAATGTGGGCGTCCACACCAGTTCCACGGGCAGCACGGCGCCCTGGGTGCCGCTGCCGCTGAGCTTGAAACCGTTGCCGCGGTCCAGGTTCGATGGGTTCTGTTCATAGGCGCCGACCTGGGCGTAGAGCTCGGGCGTCAGGTGATATTTGACCCGCAGCGCCCACTGGCTGACCGGCCAGTTGTACCAGATGCCACCGACCCAGTTGCCGACCTGGGAGCCGCAGAACGCCAGGTTCTGGAAGTCGCAGGGGAAGCTGTTGAAGTCTTCGCCTTCGCCGAAGCGGCCGGCCTTGATATCGAGTTTCTGGTCGAAGAATTTCTGCTGGTACCACATCTGCGTCAGGCGCCAGGTCTGGCCGCGGCCCCAGACTTCCTGGGCCGAGGTGAAGCCGCCCACGCGCGGGTCGTTGATCCGGTCGTTGCTGATGTTGTCGCCATCGCGCTTGGTCACCGTCAGTTGAAACTCGGCGTCGTCCCAGCCGAGGATTTTCTGCAAGTCCAGGTGGCTGCCGAAGGCGAACTGATCGCTGTAGCGCGCGGTGCGATCGTGGTCGTAGCCGCCGTGCAGGTTGGAACCCATTTCGCCGACGTAATCGATCTTGAAGTCATAGCCCTGCCGGGACAGGTCGCTGCGGCTGCCGTTCCAGTCGCCCAGCATCCATGGTGATTCGCTGTCGAAGGCCGGGGCGGCCTGGACACAGGTGGCGAGGCCCAGGGCGCCGAGCAAGGTGATGGCTTTGGTGCCGGCCAGGGGTGTTCGGACAGCGCTGTCTTTGGAGTGATGAACGTCAGGCATAGAATTCGGGCGTGGTCTTTTTTTAGGTCTGGGCAGATAAAGCAGCGGCGAGCCAGGGTCGATCCCGCTGGATCGAACGCCCCATGCTGCTGATTTTAAATAGGAAGATGAAACGGTTCAGCTTTGAGGCGGGAAGGATAAAGCGCCGCCCTGAAGAGAGAAAGCGCTTTATTTGACATGGATCATTTCGGATTCGGTAACAGTGCGCTGGGGCCTGATGGCCCTGGCGCCCGGCGCAGCGGGTTACGTACGGCTGGCCTGGGCGGCCTCGAGGGTTTTGCGCTCGCGGGTGTAGCTCAGTACAAAGTGCGCCACCAGACCGAAAATCAGGCCCCAGAACGCCGCCGCCAATCCCAGAAAGCTCATGCCCGAAGCGGTGACCAGAAAGGTGATCAGCGCTGCTTCCCGTTGTTTCTCATCGGCCATGGCCCCGGTCAGTCCGGCACTGATGGCACCGAACAAGGCCAGGCCGGCCAGGGAGGCGATCAACTCCTTGGGCAGGGCCGAGAACACCGAGGCCAGGGTCGCGCCGAAAATCCCCATGAGGATGTAGAACACCCCGCAGGCGATCCCGGCGATGTAGCGTTTGTCCCGATCTTCATGGGCTTCGCGGCCGGTGCAGATGGCAGCGGTGATGGCCGCGAGGTTGATCCCGTGGGAGCCGAACGGCGCCAGCAGCAGCGAGCCGATGGCGGTGAACGAGATAATCGAGCGCGCCGGGGTGGTGTAGCCAGCGGTGCGCATCACCGCCATGCCCGGCACGTATTGCCCGGTGAGGGTTACCAGCGCCAGGGGCAGGCCGATGTTGATAATCGCGTGCCAGCTCCACTGCGGTGCGGTGAAGATCGGCTGGGCCACGGCAATGGTGATCGAGCTGCTGTTGAGTTCACCCAGGCCGGCGGCCACCGCGCAGCCCACGATCAGCACCGAGAGAATCGCGTAGCGCGGCGACAGACGCTTGCACAGCAGGTAGGCGGCGATCATCGACAGGACCATGGCCGGCTGCAGCTTGATCGAGGTGAACAACTCGGCGCCGAAGCGGAACAGGATGCCCGCCAGCATCGCCGCGGCAATCGCCTTGGGCAGGCGGCTCATCAGCTTGTCGAAGGCCCCCGAGAACCCCACCACGGCGATGATCAGGGACGCGACGATATAGGCGCCTATGGCCTCGGGCAGCGACACCGTGGGCAGCATCGATACCAGCAACGCCGCTCCCGGGGTCGACCAGGCGGTGATCACCGGCACCTTCAGGCGCCAGCTGAGCAGCAGCCCGGTGATGCCGCTGCCGATGGAGATGGCCCAGATCCAAGACGACACCTGCTCGCTGGGCAGATGGGCCTGGCTGGCGGCCTGGAACACGATGATCAAGGGGCCGGCGTAGGAAATGATCACGGCAATGAGGCCGGCAATGATCGCGGAGAGTGATACGTCCTTTCTGAGTGTGCTCATGGCGTCTCGACTGGGCGCTGGGAGGGCAGCGCAGTGCATGCGGAGGGGCGGCATTGGCCGATTGATTCGATCGTTGGCGAGTGTATTTCAAACAATTGAGTCGATTCAATTGTTTCTAGTGATGCAGTTGTTTTCCGATGCTGGATTTATTGTTTAACTATTTGTATTTAAAGGGTTAATTACTAAATTGAAAATTATTGATGGCGACAATGAGCCGATTTTTCTTTGAGGGCTTGAGCATTTATAAACAAATTGAGTCGATTGGCTGGTCAAGCGTATCGCTGTGATATCCTCCGCCGTTATCCAATGCTGCCAGTGGTCGTGATCATCCATGTGGGTTCCCCAGTTAAGCGAGTTCAACCAGCCGGTCTACCTGTCGATTGCCGATGCCCTGGCGCGTGACATCAACAGCGGCCTGTTGAGTGACGGCGAGCGGTTGCCGACCCTGCGCGACCTGGCTGCCACCCTGAATGTCACGCCGGGCACCATCAGCCGCGCCTACAGTGAGGCCCAGCGGCGTGGGCTGGTGCAGGGTGAGGTGGGGCGCGGCACCTACGTCCAGGCCCAGCCATCCCTGGTTCTGCCCCTGAGCCATGAGGCGCCGACCCTGGCCCTGGGCCAGCCCGAACCGCTCGACCTGTCGATCATCAAGCCCTACAGCGAAACCCTGGAGTACTGGCTGCGCGGCGCTCTGGTGGGCATGGCCCAAAGCACTGACTTCGGGCGGGCCCTGGATTACGCCCCGGACGGTGGCCACCCGGCCCATCGCGAGGCCGGTGCGCAGTGGCTGCGCCATGCGCTGCCCGACGCCCAATGGCAGCAGGTGGTGATCACCGCCGGTGCCCAACACGGCTTGATGGTGGCCATGAGCGCGCTGACCAACGCCGGAGACCTGGTGCTCTGCGAAGCCCTGTGCTATCCGGGCATCATCTCCCTGGCCCATGGCCTGGAGCGGCGCCTGCGCGGGGTGGCAATGGATGAGGAGGGGATCATCCCCGAGGCCTTGCGTGAACTTTGCCTGCGGGAAAAACCGGCGATGCTGGTGTGCGTCGCGACCTGCCAGAACCCCACGGCGGCCATCATGTCCGAGCAGCGCCGGGCACAGATTGCCGCACTGGCCGAGGAGTTTGACTTCATCATTCTCGACGATGATATCTATGGTTTTCTTGCCACCGACCCGTCGATCAAACCCTTGTCCAGCTTTGCCCCCGAACGTTCGGTGTACCTGACCAGTCTGTCCAAGGCGATCATGCCGGCCCTGCGCGTGGGTTATCTGTACAGTCCACCGAAGCTGCTATCGCGCCTGACCTCGATGGTGCGCAGCAGCGTGTGGATGCCGTCGCCGTTGACCGCGCAGTTGGCCAGCAATGTCATCAGCGAAGGCCTGGACCGCAGGCTGGTGCAGACCCAGCGCACAGAAGCGGCAGCGCGCCAGGCCATCGCCCGTGAGGTGTTTGCAGGGTTAGAACTCAAGACCCAACCCCACAGCTACCACATCTGGCTGACCTTGCCCGAGCCCTGGAGCGCGGACGAGTTCAGCCATCTGGCCCGGGCCAATGGTGTGCTGGTGTTGAGTGGCAGCCAATTCGAGGCTGAGCGCGGGGGCAACTCCCGCTGTGTGAGGGTGGTGCTGATGTCGCCCACCACCCAGGGTGAATTGCGCTTTGCCCTGACCCAGTTGGCGAGCCTGATCGAGACCGATCCCCGCCGTTACTACTGAGCCACGGCTCCCCTGTGACGGGGGGGCGTGTTCTCGCGCTGGCGTGCAGCGGCTGTAGATTCAGCCACTGCGACCCCACCGGCCGGTGTCGCCAGCCAGCCCTGTTTCCTCCGCTTTAGAACGTGGTTCGCAAGCCCACTTCCACGCTGCGCCCGGCCGCCGGCGCGATGTCGCGCAGGATAGAACTGGCGTAGCGCACGGTCTGGTTGGTCAGGTTCTCGCCTTTGACAAAGGCTAGCCACTGGCTGCTGCCGATATCGAAGCGATAGCCAGCGCTGGCGCCGAAGGTGGTGTAGCCATCGGTGCTGCTTTCGTTGTTCGGAACGCGCCCCTGGCCGGCGGCGTGCTCCACATCCAGGCGTGCTTGCCAGCGATCCAGCTCCCACAACAGGCCGCTGTTCAAACGCAGGGGCGCGATCCGTGGCAGGGCCTGGCCGTTGTCGAGGTTGGTGGCCCGGGTGTAATCGCCTGATAGGTCCAGGGCGAATTTGCCGTAGGCGCTTTCCCCAAGCTGCCAGCGATCCTGGGCTTCGAACCCGACGAAACGTGCCCGTACCCCGGAGTAGGTGTACTCCGGGATGCCATCGGCGTCTTCCTCGCCTTCGTCATTGAGGGTGCGCCCGCTGCCAAGCAAGCCGATGTAGTTGGAGAAGTGGCTGTAGAACACCCCGAAACTGCCCTTGTGGGTGCCATTGTCAAAACGCAGGGCCAGGTCGCTGGACACGGCTTTTTCCTTGGACAGTTTGGCGTCGCCGACTTCATAGGTGCCGGTGGCCACATGGGCGCCGTTGGCGTACAGCTCGTAAAACGTCGGGGCGCGCTCGGTGTAGCCCAGGGTAGCGGCCAGGGACCAGATCGGTGTCAGGGTATAGACCGCGCCGGATGACAGGCTGCCTGCGGTAAAGCTACTGGAACCGTTGGCGTTGGCGAAGCGTTCGTTGCCTTTGCCGTCCGGGTCGACCGTGGTGTGTTCCAGGCGCCCGCCGAGGCTGAGCGTGAGGCGTTCGCTGGCTTGCATTTCTTCGAGGATAAACAACGCACCGCTGTTGGTATCGGTCTGGGGTACGAACGCTTCCTCACCCAGGGCGGAAAACTCGCTGCGGCTGACCTGTGCCCCGATCACGCCATTGAGTGGGCCGAGGGGCAGGTGCCGCGCTTCAATCCGGGCTTCATAGCCTTTGTTCTTGAAGGTGGTGCCGGTTTCGCCGCCTTCGATCTCGCGGTGTTCGTAGTCGGTGTAGCCGGCGTCGAGTTTCACTGAGCTGAACGGGCCTTGCAGATTGCGCAGCTCGGAGGCGAAGGCGTAGTGATCCTGCTTCATGCGGATGCGTACGTCCTCTTCGGCCGGGGAGCCGTAGTTGGAGTCGTAATTGCTGTAGGACAGGCCGGCATAACCGTCGTCCCAGGTGTAGGAACCGCCGATGGCCCCGCCGTCCTGGCGCCCGTCGCTGTTGCCCAGGCGGCCGTTTTTGGCGTCGCCGCCGTCGCTGGGTGGGGCATGGCGGCTACGGGCGTCGCCAGGGATTTTAAGGTCATTGAACTGCCGGGAATTGGCGTCCAGGTGCAGGGCGAAGGTGCCGTCGCCCGCTTCCAGTTTGCCGGCGCTGCTGCGGGTGGTGTCGGCGCCGCCGTAGCGCAATTCACCGGCGCCGTGGATGCCTTCGATGGCGGCGGTGGGGATTCGGTTGTCGAAGCTGTTGACCACCCCACCAATCGCGCTGCCGCCGTAGAGCAGGGCGGCCGGGCCACGGATGATTTCGATGCGCTCGACGTTGACCGGGTCCAGGGGCACGGCATGGTCATAGGACAGCGACGAGGCATCCAGGGCGCCGACACCATTGCGCAGAACCCGAATGCGATCGCCATCCAGGCCGCGAATGATCGGACGACTGGCGCCCGGGCCGAAGTACGACGATGACACGCCGGGTTGTTTGTTCAGGGTTTCGCCGAGGCTGCCTTTTTGTTCCAGGGTCAGTTGATCACCTTCTAATACGGTGCTCGGTGCGGCCAATTGTGCGCTGCCCAGCGGGTTGGCGGTGATCACCTGCGGCGGCAATTCCACGGCGTGGGCCTGGGAGGCGATCAGCAAGGCGGCGGACAACGGCGACAGGCGCCACAACAGGGGGCGAGAAAGGCGGGGGGCTGAGAGAGACATCGGTCATTCCTTGGCAAGCGTTGCGCAGAGCGCTTCGAGACAGAAAACAGGCTGGACACGGGGGGTGCCCTGAGTGCGGGTGAGCTGTGACTATATTGATACAATATAACATATCTTTTGTTTCGGAAAACCAGGAACTTTCACTGTTGTCTGCAAAACCACCCCGTCTCTTGCGGCCAGTGCAGCCCTCGGCAGCGGCTACAGTTAGGTCATCGCTCTGGCGCGGGGGCATGGCCTCGGCTAAGGTGCGCGGCTTCCTTTTCTCTTCGCTCAAAGGCCTGGCATGACCGTCACCACTACCGACCCGCTGCATGGCGTGACCCTGGAACAGATTCTCAAGGCGCTGGTGCAGCATTACGAATGGTCGGGGTTGGCCGAGCGCATCGATATCCGTTGCTTCAAAAGCGATCCGAGCATCAAGTCGAGCCTGACGTTCCTGCGTAAAACCCCGTGGGCCCGGGAGAAAGTCGAGCAGCTGTACGTGAAGCTGCAGCGCACCAAACGCCCGCTTTAAGGAAGGTGTGATGCTTGCCGCGGCGCTTTGCCTCTCGCGCTACCGGCGCAGCCTGATTGCCGGCGCTGCCGTGCTCGGCTGGCTGGGGCTGACGATTCAGCTGTACCTGATCTTGCTGTCGCGCTGGAACGCCGAAGCCAGCCTGCTGGGTGGGCTGGTGAATTTTTTCAGTTTTTTTACCGTGCTCAGCAATACCCTGGCGGCCAGCGTCCTGACCTGCGCCCTGAACCTGCGGATTTCCAGGGGCCAGCAGTTCTTGCTGCGGCCCTGGGTCGGCACCGCGATAGCCGCGAGCATGCTCCTGGTGGGTTTGGCCTACAGCCTGCTGCTGCGTCACTTATGGCATCCCCAGGGCTGGCAGTGGCTGGCCGACGAGTTGCTGCACGACGTGATGCCGCTGCTGTTTCTGCTGTATTGGCTGGGGTGTGTGCCCAAAGGCAGTTTGCGCCTGGGGCATGTCGGGCTGTGGACGATCTACCCGCTGCTGTATTTCGCCTACCTGCTGCTGCGCGGCGATATGCTGGGGCTTTACCCGTATCCGTTCATCAACGTGGACAAGCTGGGTTATCCCCAGGTGTTTATCAACGCCCTGGGGATTCTGCTGGGTTTTGTCCTGGTGTCCCTGGTGCTGCTGGGGGTTGATCGTTGGCTGGGCCACCGTCGCGGCCTGTCACCAAACGTCAACAGACCCTAGGCGCTTGCGATGGCGGGTTATTCGTCGTCGCTGCCGTCAAGGCGCCAGTAGCCGGCGGCTTTGACGAACGCTTCATTGAGGGCGTGCTCGTCGAGCAACACACGGCGGATCTGGCGCGAGACTTTGCTTTCGGTCGCGACCCAGGCGTAGAGCTTGCCCGCCGGAAGCTGCAACTGGCGCACGGTGCTGATCAGGTCCGACTGGCCGCTGTCTCGTTCGACCCACATCACTTCGACCTGCGCCGCGCTCTCCAGAACCTGGCGTTCAGCGGCGTTGGCCACCTCGATCACCGCCAGTACCTGGCGCCCTGCAGGCAGTTCCTCCAGGCGCCGGGCGATGGCGGGCAGTGCGGTCTCATCGCCGATCAGCAGGTAGCTGTCGAAGATGTCCGGCACGATCATCGAGCCGCGGGGCCCGCCGATGTGCAGGTACTGGCCGGGGCTGGCCTGTTCGGCCCAGGTCGAGGCGGGGCCATCGCCGTGGAGCACGAAATCGATCTCCAGTTCGCCACGCTCCAGGTCGTAACGACGCGGGGTGTAGTCGCGCATGGGGGGCATTGGCCCGTTGTCCTTGCCAGGGCCCAGCACCAGGGTTTCCAGGGCGGCCTGTTGCTCGGCGTTCTGCGGGAACAGCAACTTCACGTGGTCGTCGCTGCCCAGGCTGATGAACCCCGCCAGCTCCGGCCCACCCAGGGTGATGCGGCGCATGCGCGGGGTCAGGTCGACGACCCGCAGCACTTGCAGGCGGCGGCGTTTGATCTCGTGGCTGACCCGGTGAATGGTTGGCGAAGTATCGACGATCATTCAGCTTGCTCCTGAGCAGGTTGACTGGCCGGGCCATCGACGATGGCCCTGGCGGTGTTGTTCAGCAGGTCGCTGACCCGCAGGATTTCTTCAGGGCTCCAGCGCCCGTGATGCAATTGCAGGGCGTGGCGCAGGTTATGCACCGCTTCGTGGATCTGCGGCGGGCGATCATGGCCGCGCAGCGAGCGCTTGCTGACGTCGATGCGCATGCGCACGCCTTCCAGGGCAATCGCCTGGTCTTGCAGTGACAGGCGACCGGTCTCGGTCACGCTGTAGCGTTTTTTGCCGCCTTCGGCATCGCCCTGGATCATTTCGCTTTCTTCGAGAAAGGTCAGGGTTGGGTAGATCACGCCGGGGCTCGGGCTGTAGGCGCCGTCGAACATGCCCTCGATCTGGCGGATCAGGTCGTAGCCGTGGCACGGCTGCTCGGCGATCAGCGCCAGCAGCAGCAGTTTCAAGTCACCGGGGGCGAACACCCGGGGGCCGCGCCCGCCGCGTTCGCGCCCGGGGCGTTTTTCGAAGCCGTCGTGGCCGTCGCCATGTTCTCTGTGGTGGGGAGGGTGCTCTCTCATTTTCTCTTTCTCTCTTCTGGTTTAGACATAACTTAAGATATATCTTAAGTGAGGCGCAAGCACTTCTGTGCGGCACAAAGCTGCCGTTGGTCGCAGAGGGGGGCTGCTGAGGCGTGAGCGCCATGGCCTCGAAAAGGCGGGCAAGTGCCTACTGCTGCGGGCGAACACTGAGGGTCATGGGGGGCTGTGGGCGGTGCCTTGGGACGAGCGCAGCCGCCTGTTACAGCGTTTGCAGGGGCGGGATCAGCGTTGAGCCACGCTGCCCAGGCACTGGCTGTTGCTGCCGGGTTGCAGGTACGGCATCAGGATCGGCGCCATGCCCTTGAGCACCTGCACCGGCAGCGCCGAGGTGAATTTGAAAGACTGGGCGCTGGCCCCCGGAACAAAGGCGGTGAGGGTGCCGAAGTGGTGATCGCCGATGTAGAACACAAAGGTCGCGGTGCGGTTGATCGACTTCGAGCTCAGCACCCGTCCACCGGCACCAATGGCCTCGATGCGGTTGTCGCCGGTACCGGTCTTGCCGCCCATGGCCAGCGGCGTGCCGTCGGCCAGTTTGAAACTGCCCGAGACCCGTTTCGCGGTGCCGGCATCCACCACCTGGGACAAGGCGCCGCGCAACGCGGTGGCGACTTGCGAAGGCATCACTCGTTTGCCTTTGTCGGGGTCATTGAGCAGCCGGGTTTCATAGGGGGTGTCGGCGGCAAAGTGCAGGCTGTCGATGCGCAGGGTCGGCAGGCGCACGCCATCGTTGAGGATGGTGCCCACCAGTTCCGCGAGGGCGGCTGGGCGGTCGCCGGAGCTGCCGATGGCCGTGGCCAGGGACGGCACCAGGTGGTCGAACGGGTAGCCGACCTGTTGCCAGCGCTGGTGAATGTCGAGGAAGGCTTCGATCTCCAGCATGGTGCGGATGCGGCTGTCGCGGGCGCTCTTGTGCCGGCTCTTGAACAGCCAGCTGTACACCTCCTGGCGCTCGAATTCGCTGGCCTTGACGATCTGGGTGAAGGTGGCGTCGGGGTTGTTCAACAGGTAGCCCAGCAGCCACAGGTCGAGGGGGTGGACCTTGGCGATATAGCCCTGGTCGGGCAAGTCGTAGGCGCCGGGGCCGTAACTGGCGTAGAGCTTGTCCAGGCGCTCATCGGTGAGTTTTTCCGGCTGCTTGACGCCTTTGAGGTGGGACCGCACGAAACGGTTGAAGCTGTCCTGGCTGGCGTCCGGCAGCAGGTAGCGGTGCACCGCGGCAAGGCGGATGGCGGTGGGGTGCATGCTGTCGAGGAAGGTGTCCAGGCGCGCCTGGGTGTCCTTGTTACGGTACTTTTTCCAGAACCGCAGCAGGAAGGAGGTGCCTTCGCGGTCGGCGAATTTGGCCAGGTATTCCTGGCGTCGCGGGTCGCCGTCGTCGTTGAGCAGCTGCGCGCTGTTTTCGGGGCCGGCATAGGTGCTGTAGCGCACCAGGTCACGCATCAGGCGAATGAACGGCAGGTTGATCGACTCCCGCAGGGCGTCGCGCAGGCTGGGGCTGCGGCCGTTGTCTTCGTTGCGAAAATTATGGAAGTGATGCAGCCCGCCGCCCGTGAAAAAAGCCTCCCCAGGGTTGGCGGAATAGGTGCGGTCGAGGGCCGCGTCGAGCATTTTCGGCAGGCTGCGGTCGGCGTTCTGGATCAGGTAGTCGACGGCCCAACGGCTCAGCCGATCCTGGTCGGAGACCTCGGCTTTCTTCAAGGCAGCGGCCGATTGATCGGCGTAGCGCTCGTGCAGCTCGGAGATGATCTGCAAGTACGTGGTGAGCACTCGCAGCTTGGCGGTGGAGCCCAGTTCCAGCTTGCTGCCTTCGTTGATGTCGAAGGGCTGGTCGGTGCTGTCGGTCTGCACCCGTACCCGCGAACCGTCGGCGGTAAGTTCGAACAAGGTGAAGCTGTAACGCACCTGGGTGGTGCTGGTGGGGGTCAGCAGACGTTCGCCAAGCAGGCCGACCTGCCCGGCAAAAGCCGGGTCGGCCAGGTTTTTGAGGTAGTCGGTGGCCTGGCGTTGCAAGTCACTTTGCAAGGTGCTGGTGGCCGACAGGTCGAGGCGGTCCAGGTCATACAGTGGGCGGTTGAGCAGGTTGGCCAGGCGGCTGCGGGCCGCGCTGATGCCTTTGTTGGTCTCGATCGGTTGCAGGGTCGGTTGTTGTTGCCAGTCGCGGTAGCTGACCTTGCAGGCCAAGGCGGCGGCGGTCAGGGCCGGGTCGATCACGCCGTTCTGAGCCAGCAGGCGGATATGGCTGTCGGTCAGGACGGCCAACTCGCTGCGGCCCTTGGCCAGGTAATGCGAGGGCCGGCGCTGGGCGATCATCAGCGACAGCACCTGGCGCAGGGCCAGGCCACGTTGCGCGAGGCTCTGCGGGTCGCTGGCGGTGCTCGCCAAGTCCGCGTTGACCTGGGCGAAGTCGGCGCCGTACCAGACCCGCAACCCCTCGGCCATGCCATGCACCTCGCCGTGCCCGGGCACCGCCGACAGCGGCACGCTATTGAGGTAGTCACGTACCACCCGCTGGCGGGCCTCGAGGGTTTGCGGGCCGTCCTGATAGGCGCGCACGCTGGCGGAAATCATCTGCCGCAGCTTTTCACCACCCGAAACCGTGAGGCCGTCCGGCGAGTGGCGATATTTTTCCAGCTGGGTCGCCAGGGTGCTGCCGCCGGCGGTCTGCCCCGGCAAGTGCAGAAGCTTGGCCAACTGCGACCAGGCGGCCTTGCCGAAGCGCGGCCAGTCCACGGCAGGGTTGGACAAGGGTTGGCTGGCATCCAGCAAATCGCGGTTTTCGATGAACAGCAGGCTGTGCACCACCAGCGGTGGGATCGCGGCAAAACTGGAGTACAGCTGTTGCGGGTAATTGAACTGATAGAGCGGGGCCGCACGGCAGTCGGTGATCGACAGGCCGGCCTGGATCTTCTCGGCATAGGGCACGAAAAACCCATGCTCGCTGTAGTCCATCAACGCCGGGGAAAACCGCGCCTGGGACTGAATCAGGTAACCGCGCTTGAGCAGGCGTGGCAGAAACTCGCCCAGGGCGCTGTAACCCAGGCGTTTGTCGAAGGGGCCGGCGCCGGGATACAGCACCGCATCGCTGGCCCCGGGCTGCACCGAGTAACTGAGGTCCTTGGCCAGGCGGCTGAACTCACGGGCTTGCAGCTTCGAGGTGCGGATCTCGCGGGCTGCGGCAAAGCCCAGGGCAATCAGGGCCAACAGCAGCAATAACCAGAACAGGCGCCACGCATGACGCCGTGGACGGCGCTTTTGGGCAGGAGGCGCTGCATCCTCACGATCAGTGGGCACCTGGGGTTTACTTGAATCGGTCTGCCATAAAGCGCCCATAGTCGATTGATCCATTCACGCAGATTGATCGGACTTGGATGAAGCTTAGTCGGTGCTTGGCGCTGCTGAAAAAATTGTGCAAGTGAGCGCCCAGTCCCCACGTGGCGACGGAACCGGCTCCCTCACCACAGAGTGGCGGCGGGAGTTTTTTGCAGCGCAACGGCTGGGTGTCACTGAGGGGGCAATCACGGAGGCCCGACACGGGCCCTTGCTCCCGATCGACTGCACAGCAGTCGAAAAGCCTGTGATAGAGCCTTCGTGCCGGTAAATACGGCCTAGGTAGGGGCATGACGCTGCACCAATGCTGTGCAATACTCGGCGCCGTTTAAACATGACTCGCGGCCCAATCTCCAGGTAATGCGCCTCCGTAAAAAGGGTTATTGCCGAGATTTCTCGCTGAATTTAGCTACTTATAGAGTGAAAAGCCCTATAGGGAGCTTTTTATACTGCTCGCCCCGCTGATCTCGCCGGTTTGTCCGGTCAGACGGTTCGATCCACAAAGTCGGGCCGGTAGAGCTCGTACAGGTTATCCGCCTGTGCTTCGCCCACTCGGTGGCTCATATCCAATAACAAGATGAGGTTGTATCCCTATGCCAGTTGGCAATCACCTGCCCCAAGGCGAGACCGCTCAGGGCGGCCCGCTAAAACGCGAACTTGGTGAACGGCATATTCGCTTGATGGCGCTTGGCGCCTGTATCGGCGTCGGTCTGTTCCTCGGTTCGGCCAAGGCCATTGAAATGGCTGGTCCGGCCATCATGCTGTCCTACATCATCGGCGGCCTGGCGATTCTGGTGATCATGCGCGCCCTCGGCGAGATGGCGGTGCATAACCCGGTCGCAGGCTCGTTCAGCCGTTACGCTCAAGACTATCTGGGCCCATTGGCGGGCTTTCTCACCGGCTGGAACTACTGGTTCCTGTGGCTGGTGACCTGTGTCGCGGAAATCACCGCCGTCGCGGTGTACATGGGGATCTGGTTCCCCGATGTGCCACGCTGGATCTGGGCCCTGGCGGCGCTGATCAGCATGGGGTCGATCAACCTGATCGCGGTCAAGGCCTTCGGTGAGTTCGAGTTCTGGTTCGCCCTGATCAAGATCGTCACCATCATTGCCATGGTCATCGGCGGCATCGGCATCATCGCCTTCGGTTTCGGCAACGACGGCGTGGCGCTGGGCATTTCCAACCTCTGGACCCACGGTGGTTTCATGCCCAATGGCATCAGCGGTGTGCTGATGTCGCTGCAGATGGTGATGTTCGCCTACCTGGGTGTCGAGATGATCGGCCTCACCGCCGGTGAAGCGAAGAACCCGCAGAAGACCATCCCAAACGCCATCGGCTCGGTGTTCTGGCGCATCCTGCTGTTCTACGTCGGCGCACTGTTCGTGATCCTGTCGATCTACCCGTGGAATGAAATCGGCACCCAGGGCAGTCCGTTCGTGATGACCTTCGAGCGCCTGGGGATCAAGACCGCTGCCGGCATCATCAACTTCGTGGTGATCACCGCTGCGCTGTCGTCCTGCAACGGCGGCATCTTCAGCACCGGGCGCATGCTGTACAGCTTGGCGCAGAACGGCCAGGCCCCTGCCGGCTTCGCCAAGACGTCAAGTAACGGTGTGCCGCGGCGCGCGCTGCTGCTGTCGATCGGCGCCTTGCTGCTGGGTGTGCTGCTGAACTACTTGGCGCCTGAGAAGGTGTTTGTCTGGGTCACCGCGATTGCCACCTTTGGTGCGATCTGGACCTGGGTCATGATCCTCCTGGCCCAGCTCAAGTTCCGCAAAGGCCTGAGCGTTGCCGAGCGTGCGGCGTTGAAATACCGCATGTGGCTGTACCCGATCAGCTCCTACCTGGCCCTGGCGTTTCTGGTACTGGTGGTGGGGCTGATGGCCTACTTCCCGGAAACCCGCGTCGCGCTGTACGTAGGGCCGGCGTTCCTGGTGCTGCTGACGGTGTTGTTCTACGTGTTCAAGCTGCAACCCACTGAAGGCCGCCAGGCCTCGGTAGCTTCGACGCTGTAACCCGCGCGTCCCTCAACGAAAAAGCCCCGGTCCAATGATCGGGGCTTTTTTTATGGGGGCGATCAAGGGCTGCCGAGCAGGGCGCCAACATCCTCCGCCGGCTAAGCGATGGTCGCGTGGGCCGGCTGGCTCAGGCGCTGGTTGAACTCCAGCCAGGACGCCAGCGCCGCCATCAGCGCGACCCCTAGCAGGGCACTGAACAGCTGCATGGCCAGGGCGTCATCCGCCTGGGCGTTGAGCATGTCCGCCAGGGGCGCCAGCAATACGCCAAAACAGAACACCTCCAGCGAGTAGCGGCCCATGCGCGCGCACTGTTGCGCCAGCCGGTGGCGCGTCCAGCCGATATCGGGCAGCAACCTGGCCGTGACATAGGCCAGGGCCAGGAAGTGCAGCAGACGCAAGGGCGACAGGTTGGTCTTGCTGATCGGGTACAGCCATTCGCCGAGCGTCCTGGGCATCAACGCGTCGTGCACCTCGGGCCATTTCCAGGACAGGGCCAGCACTGCGCTGAGCAGCAGGTACAGCGCGGCACCGACAAACATCGGTTGCCGGCGCAGCGGCCGCAGGTCAGCCACCCCGGGCCGTTGCCCATGAATGGCCGCGGCGCCGCCGAGGATAAACAGCAGTTGCCAGGCCATGGGGTTGAAGAACCAGACGCCGCCTTCCTGGGCCGCCAGGTTCCACTGGAACCAGGGCGCCAGCAGGTACAGCATCACCGACAGCCCGACGACATACTGCGCCCTGCGCAGCAGCATCGGCAGCACCAGCGGCAGGCCCAGCAGCAACAGGATATACAGCGGCAAGGGGTCCATCAGGCTGGGCTTGAAGCGCAGCAGCAATTCATCCATCAACGCCTGTTGCGGGTGGGTGAGGAAGTACTGCAGGCCCATCTCCTGCACCAGGTCGCGGGTCTGCACATGGCTGTTGGCGAAGAACACGATGCCCATCAACAGCGCCAGCAGGAAGATATGCACCACATACAGGACCCAGGCCCGACGCAGGATTTTCACGCAGGCCACCAGGTAGCCGTCGCGCCGCATGACCTTGCCGTAAGCCAGTACCGCGGCGTAGCCCGCCAGGAACACGAAGATTTCCGCTGCGTCGCTGAAGCCGATATTGCGCAGGGTGAATTGGGCTAGCGGGTTCTGCGGCACGTGATCCCAGAAAATGAAGATCAGCGCCAGGCCACGAAAGAAGTCGATGCGCGGGTCGCGTCCGTTAAGCATGGCGGCGGGCTCTTGAGCAAAGGTCTAATAAGGAGTCGCGGGTGGCGAAAAAGGTTGCGCGCCATCTATCGGCGGCGCGCAGGGTGGCGTGATTTTTTGCCAATTGCAAAGGCTGCAGCAGCGCCCGGGTGGGAATCGTACGCGTCCGAAACGCGGAGCAGCCAAGGGCCGCCTTTTGCCCCGGCGCAGGGACATCAATGCCAGATCAAGGAGTACCGCGATGCACCGCGTAAAAATGACCGGTCCTGAAGTCGAGCTATTCGCGAACATTGTGTGGCGCCTGCGCAGCGCGGAGCCAGGCCAATCCGTACGTGAGCAGGTGTTGGGCGACGTCGCGCAGTTGTTGCGGGCCGATTTCGCCGCCTCCTATGTCTGGGACAGCCGGCTGAACCGGTCGCTGCACGGCACGGCGATCAACATCGAGGCCAGCCGCCTGCGCGACTATGAGCAACGCGTCCACCTGCACGACAGGATCACCCCGTTGTTGAGGGCCCGGCGGCGCGCGACCTGCGTCGATGAGGTCATCAGCCGTCGGGAGCTGGAGCAGGGGTCCCATTACCGTGAGTTCCTCCAGCCCTGTGGCATGCACCATGGGATCAATCTGTTCGTGTTCGATCAGGCGCGCGACCTGGGGGACTTCCGGGTCTGGCGCGGGGCCGGTCAGCCGGCGTTCGGCCAGCGCGAAGTGTGCCTGCTGGATGCGCTGAACCCGTATTTGCAGCACGCCCTGGCGTTCGAGGCCGACGCGGCAGCGCTGCTGACGGCGCGCGAGCAGCGGGTGGTCGGGCATGTGGCCCAGGGGTGCAGCGATAAGCAGATTGCCCGACTGCTGAATATCGGCTTCACCACCGTACGCACCCACCTGAAAAACGCCATGGCCAAGACCGGGGCCCGCAACCGCACCGAACTGGCGCTGTGGCAGGCGCGGCATGGGGCTCCTCCTCAATCCTGAGGATGTCGGACGGGGGCCTGGCGAGGCATTAATACCTGCCCCGAGCGCCGTGGTGGGGCTCGACCGATACCCAGGATTGTTGATGAATACTCGACTCTGCCTATTGGCGCTTGGCCTGCTGGCCAGCGCCGCCACGCCTGCTGCCGAAGCCCCGTTGGATCTGCTGTCGTTGAGCGCTGAACGCACTGCCCGTGCGATCTGCGAGGGCCAGGTCTCGAGTGTGACGGTGGTTGCTTTCTGGTTGGCTCGAATCGAGGCACGGCCCGAGCTCAACGCCTTTATTTCATTGGCGCCCCAGGCGGCACTGGCCCAGGCGCGTGCCGCCGATGCGCGCCTGGCCGCGGGCCAAGGCTGCCTGCCGCTGGGTGGCGTGCCCATCGCCATCAAGGACAATATCCAGGTCAAGGGCTTTGCCAATAGTGCGGGTACGCCGGCATTGGCCGGCTTCTATCCGGACCACAACGCGCCGCTGATCGACAGGCTGCAGGCCGCCGGGGCGATTGTGCTGGGCAAGACCAACATGCACGAACTGTCATTTGGCGCGAGTGGCTACAACCTGGCATTCCATGGGACGACGGTTGGGGTACGCAACGCCTTCGATCAATCACGGATTGCCGGAGGCTCATCGTCCGGCAGTGCGGCGGCCCTGGGCGCGCGCCTGATCCCGATCGCCATGGGCACCGATACCGGCGGTTCATCGCGCGAACCCTGCGCCCTGAACGGCTGCGTCGGCTTTCGTCCGACCGTGGGCCGCTACAGCGGGCAGGGCATCACGCCGATCTCGCTGCGGCGTGACACCCCTGGCCCCATGGCCAATTCCTTGGGCGACATTGTGCTGCTCGATGCCATTCTCCGTGGCGCCCCGGTCCCGGCCGCGACGCCATTGCCGGCGTCACCTATCAGGCTGGGGGTGGCGGATTTTTACTGGGCCGACCTGGACCCTGAAGTGGCCGCCCAGGCCCGGGCAGCCCTGGAAAAACTGCGCCAGGCCGGGGTGCAGCTGGTGCCGTTGGCAATGCCCGGGCTCGCCGAGTTGCATGCCAAGGTCGCGATGCCGGTGGTGATCATGGAGACGCGCCAGGCGCTGACTGCGTATTTGCAGGAGCAGGCCACCGGGGTGTCGTTCGAGGCGTTGGTGGCGGGCATCGCCAGCCCTGATGTGCGGGCGATCTTTACTGGGATGATCGTGCCCGGGCGGGTACCGGGGCCCGATGGGCAGTTGCAGCCCGGCGCCCAGCCCTATCAGGAGGCCATCACTCACCATCTGCCGGCCTTGCGGGAGCTCTATCGCAGCGCTTTCGCCGATCACCAGCTGGATGCGCTGATATTCCCCACGGTGCCCGAGGTGGCGATCAAGGCTGACGAGCAGGCCAGCAGCGCGCAGCATTTTGCCCGGATCATTCGTAACACCGACCCCGGCAGCCAGGTCGACATGCCCGGCTTGAGCCTGCCGGTGGGGCTGGGGGCGGACAGCGGTTTACCGGTGGCCATGGAGATCGATGGCTTGCCGGGCAGCGACGCGCGCCTGCTGGCGATCGGCCGGACCCTGGAGTCGATCTGGGGCCCCGGGCCGCTGCCTGCCGGGCTGCGCGCTACAGGTCGATGATCACCAGGGTGCCGTGGCTGCCGGCCAGTACCGCGTGGGGCACGCCGGCTTCCACCAGGTACATCTGGCCGGCCTCCACGGTCACCGGTGCGCCGGCCACCGTCAGTTGCAGGCAGCCGCGGGTGACCAGCAGGCCTTCGTTGTAGTCGTGGGTTTCTTCGATGTAGGCCTGTTGGTCCATGCGCAGCACCTTGATGCGTGCGGGGCCGACCTGGCCCACCACCTGCGAGCGCCAGGTGTCCGGCAGTTGGTTGGCCAGTGAATCAAAGGGTATTAACGGCATGGGGTCACTCCGAAAGGGGCTGGGTGCTTTCGGTGGTCCGGTCAGCGTTAGGGGGTCATTAGAACGGGTTCATCAACAGCACCCGGCAGTCTCGGGCCTGGAACTGATTGATCTGCGGCACCAGCCGGGTGAAGTGCTCCGTCCGGCAGTGGGCATCCAGGGCTGCCTGGTCGGGCCACAGCTCGATAAAGATAAAGTGCCCGGGGTCTTTCTGGTCGACAAACAGCTCGTAGGCAATGCACAGCGGTTCCTGGCGGGTTTTTTCCACCAGCTCGGCGTACCACGGGCGCACGGTGTCGAGGTGTTCGGGGAGGATGAAGTCTTCAGCGATGACTTTGAGCATGGGCAATCCTTGTTGGCGCGCCCGGCCTTTGCGGGGCGGCGCGCCTGGTCCGGTCAATCAAGCCGCGGCTTGTTCATTGGGTTCGAAACTGTCGGCCCGCGCCATCTCCCACATGCGCGAGTAGAAGGCACCGTCCACCTCGCCGGTGAGCAATTGGCCGGGCTTGAGGAACACATGCAACTGCGAGAACAGTTTGATTTCGGTGGCCGACATGCGCCGTACCAGGTGCTTGGCCTCCAGTTGCGAAGGGTGATCGAGACCGGCGGCAGCGAGCATTTCGGCCAGGGCCTTGAGGGTGTTGCGGTGGAAGTTGAACACCCGCTGGGCCTTGTCCGGCACCACCAGGGCGCGCTGGCGCAGCGTGTCCTGGGTGGCGACGCCGGTCGGGCATTTGTTGGTGTGGCACGACTGCGACTGGATGCAACCGATGGCGAACATGAAGCCACGTGCCGAGTTGGCCCAGTCGGCGCCGATGGCCAGCACACTGGCAATGTCGAAGGCACTGACAATCTTGCCACTGGCGCCGAGCTTGATCTTGTCCCGCAGGTTCAGGCCCACCAGGGTGTTATGCACAAACAGCAGGCCTTCGCGCATTGGCACGCCGATATGGTCGGTGAACTCCACGGGTGCCGCGCCGGTGCCGCCTTCCTTGCCGTCGACCACGATAAAGTCCGGGAGGATGCCGGTTTCCAGCATGGCCTTGGCGATGCCCATGAACTCCCAGGGGTGGCCCAGGCAGAACTTGAAGCCCACCGGCTTGCCACCGGACAGCTCGCGCAGTTGCTGGATGAACTGCATCAACTCGATCGGTGTCGAGAAGGCGCTGTGGCGCGATGGCGAAACGCAGTCTTCGCCCATCATGATGCCGCGGGTCTCGGCGATTTCCTGGGTGACCTTGTGCTTGGGCAGAATCCCGCCGTGGCCGGGCTTGGCACCCTGGCTCATCTTGATTTCGATCATCCGCACTTGCGGGTTCTGGGCTTGCACGGCGAAGCGTTCCGGGTCGAAACGGCCGTCGGCGGTGCGGCAGCCGAAGTAGCCGCTGCCCAGTTCCCAGGTCAGGTCGCCGCCGTTTTCCCGGTGGTAGGGGCTGATGCTGCCTTCGCCGGTGTCATGGGCGAAGTTGCCGAGCTTGGCGCCCTGGTTGAGGGCACGGATCGCGTTGGCGCTCAGGGAGCCGAAACTCATGGCCGAGATGTTGAACACCGAGGCCGAATACGGCTGGGTGCACTGCGGGCCGCCGACGGTCACGCGAAAGCTGCTGGGGTCGCTCAGGGGCGCCGGGCGCATGGAGTGACCGATAAATTCGAAGCCCGACTGGTACACATCGATCAGGGTGCCGAAAGGTTTGTCAGCGCTTTCATTCTTGGCCCGGGAATAGACCAGTGAGCGCTGGGCCCGGGAGAAGGGCAGGGCGTCGCTGTCGGATTCCAGCAGGTACTGGCGGATTTCCGGGCGGATGCCCTCCACCAGGTAGCGGATATTGCCCAGGATCGGGTAGTTGCGGCGCACCGCGTGGGGGCTTTGCATCAGGTCGAAAATACCCAGCAGGCTGAGCAGGCCAGTGACCAGGGTGATCGGCCACAGCCAGTCGTGTTCCATAAAGGGCAGGCTGGCAAGGGTAAAAATCACACAGGCGGCAAAGAAGGCGTAGCGGCTCAGGAGTGACAGGCTCATACGGTTTCCTTGGTCGGACTCATCAATTCAGTCAGGCTCGGGGCCTGCAAAAATAGGCAGACAGCGGGGGCCGGAACGGGGTGTCCAGCTTGTCGCAGTCGGGGCGTTCATGGTGTTTCACGGTGTTGGCGAAGGGGGGAGCTTACGAGCGATCTCTGTCTTGGGGCAACCGCTGGCGTCGCCATGCCTGGCCCTGAGTGTGCGGATAAGTGGCATTAAAAAGCCATCATTCACCCCTGGAATCCGGCTACGCTTAGCTTAAACGGCATGGACTGCTGTTGCCCTTCCAATAAAGGATCAGTGCATCGATGTTGACCCGAGGTGTCGTCATGGGTGAGCACAGCGTTGCCACTTCCACACCAGCGTCCGGCGTGCTGCTGGTCGATGAGCAAGACTCGGTTCTCACCAGCCTGGCTGCGCTGTTGAGTGACGAGCCCTACCACCTTTACCTGGCCCATGGCAGCGCCCAGGCCCTGGAGCTGATGGCGCAGCACCCGATCGACCTGGTGATGAGCGCCGCGCACCTGGCGCAGATGGACGGTGCCAGCTTGCTGGCGCGGATTCATCAGGATTACCCCCGCACCGTCCGCATCCTGCTCACTGGCGATCCCGATCTGGCGCTGATCGTCAAGGCGATCAATGAGGGTCAGATCTACCGCTACCTGAGCAAACCCTGGAACGACCAGGAAATGCGGCTGACCCTGCGCCAGGCACTGGCCCATCAGCACAGCGAGCGTGAGCGCCAGCGCCTGGAAGCTCTCGCGCAAACCCGCAACGGCGAACTCAGGGCCCTCAATGCCCAGCTGGAAAAACGCGTCGCCGCCCGCACCGCCGAGCTGCAGCAGACCGCCGACATGCTCGACCTGGCCTATGAGGAGCTCAAGCACAGTTATGCCACCGGCACTGAGCTGTTCTCGCTGTTGGTCAACCAGCGCCTGCCACCGGCCAAGCAGACCAACCGCCAGATCATCGAACTGGTCCGCGCCTACTGCACGGTGCATGGCCTGGACGAAGGCAGTCGGCGGGACCTGGCCATGGCCGCCGCGCTGTACAACATCGGCAAGTTGAGCTGGAGCGACAGCATGATGCGGTCCCCGGTGGACCTGATGCACCACCATGACCGCGAGTTGTACCGCGCCTATCCGAAGCAGAGCGAATCGCTGCTGATGACCCTGGAACCGATGCAGGATGCGGCCCGGCTGATTCTTCACCACCAGGAGCACTGGGACGGCAGCGGGTTCCCTGATCATCTCAAGGGCGAGGCGATCCCCTTCGGCTCGCGGTTGCTCAAGCTGGCGGTGGACTTCATCGAATTGCAGCGCGGGCTGATCCTCGAGCGGCAGATGAACAGCGACGAGGCGCTGGTGTTTATCCGCAAATACGCCGGCAGGTTCTATGACCCGCAGCTGGTCGAAGACTTTGTCCAAGTGTGCGCGATCTACCTCAAGGACGTGACCCTGGGCGACCCCTCGGTCAAGGTCTTGGGCACCCGGGAGCTGCAAGCCGGGATGCTGCTGGCGCGTAACCTGACTGCCGACAACGGCATGCTCCTGCTCAATGCCGGCAAGGTGCTCAGTCAGCCCCTGGTGGACAAGCTGATTGCCTTCGAGACCATGGAGGGCGCGCGCTACAGCGTGTTCATCAAAATTGCCCTGGAGCCGGTCGGCAGCGAAAAACCAGCCGCGGCGCCGTGACGCGAGGGGCGGTGCGTGGGATCCTTGCGTTTTTCATCCAAGGCCGGCCCCTTCCCATGACTGCGTGCACCCACTCCGAGAACGCCATTATTCGCATTGCTGCCGGCCTGTTGATCAGGCCGGATGGCCGCACCTTGCTGGTACGCAAGCGTGGGACCCAGGCCTTTATGCAGGCCGGGGGCAAGATCGAAGCCCACGAGTTGCCGGCCGTCGCCCTGGCGCGGGAGTTGGAGGAAGAACTGGGGTTGCTGGTGGCCCCGGCCCAGGCGCGCTTTCTCGGCCAGTTCTCTGCACCTGCGGCCAACGAGCCGGGATTTGTGGTGCAGGCCGAGGTGTTTTTGCTGGAAATCGACACCGAGGTGGCCCCGGCTGCGGAAATCGAAGAGCTGTGTTGGGTCGACCCGCACAGTGATATCAGTTTGCACCTGGCGCCATTGACAAGGGACCTGATCCTGCCGTTTTATCGTGCCTCGCTGACCCCCTCCGCCTGACCTGCGCCATCGTCAAGGGTTGCCATGATTTCACTTCACAATGACCTGATCTTCGCCGCCGCTTCATGGCTGATGCTGCTGGCCTCCCTGGCCGTGTGCCTGACGCTCGAGCCGCGTCGCGGGAGCTGAGCCTGCCGTGAGCGATGTGTTTATCCAGCGCCTGGACGGGCGCCACGCCCAGGAGTACCGGGCGTTGTCCCTCGAAGCCTATGCGCGCCATCCCCAGGCGTTTGCCTCCAGCATCGGCAACCGTGCGGCGATCCCCCTGGCCTGGTGGGCGGCGCGCTTGGACGATGAGCTGGACCTGCTGCTGGGGGCGTTCGACGGCGAGGTGCTGCTGGGGATTGTCGGCCTGGCGCTGGAGCTCGAAGCCGGCGCTCGGCACCAGGCGACCCTGTTCGGTCTTTATGTGAGCCAGGCCTGGCGTCAAGGCGGGGTCGGCTACCAACTGGTGCAGGGGGTGCTCGCCGAGGCGCGCGAGCAGCCGCAGGTGCGGCGGGTGCAACTGACCGTTACCGAAGGCAGCGACGCGGCCATCGCTTTGTATCGTCGCTGCGGTTTTGTGCAGTCAGGCCTCGAGTCCCTGGCGGTGCGGGTGGGCGATGACTACTTCGACAAAATCCATATGTGCCGCGAAATCCGCGCGCACTAGTCGCACTCGCCGCGGCACCGGGCAGGCCAGGATCAGCGAACGGCGCTGACTCCGTCCAGGGTCGAGAACGAGGTGTCCTTGGCTGTCAGCAGGAAGTCACGCATGTAGGGCGCATCCAGCATGTCGGCGCGGATCGCCGCGTACAGTGTGGCGAACAAGCCCTTGTCCCCCAGGCGCTTGGCCTTTACGTAACCCCGCGAGCTGTATTCATGCAGCGCCCAATGGGGCATGCCGCACACGCCACGTCCGCTGGCCACCAGTTGCATCATCATCACCGTCAGTTCCGAGGTGCGCACTTGCGCCGGCTCGACGTCCGCCGGCTCGAGGAAACGGGTGAAGATATCCAGCCGATCGCGCTCGACCGGGTAGGTGATCAGGGTTTCGCTGAGCAAGTCCTCGGGCACGATGTAGGCCTTGCTTGCCAACCGGTGCTGATTGGCCACCGCGAGCATGGCTTCGTAGGTGAACAGTGGCACGTAGGTGATGCCGGCCAGTTCCAGTGGGTCGGAGGTCACTACCAGGTCCAGGTCGCCCCGGGCCAGCGCCGGCAAGGGGGCGAAGGAAAACCCCGACGCCAGGTCTAGCTCGACTTCCGGCCAGGCGTCGCGGAACTGGTCGATGGTCGGCATCAGCCATTGGAAGCAGCTGTGGCACTCGATAGCCATGTGCAGGCGCCCGGCGGTGCCGCCGGCCAAGCGCGCGATATCACGCTCGGCGCCGCGCAGCAGGGGCAGGGTGGCATCGGCCAGTTGCAGCAGGCGCAGGCCGGCGCTGGTGAAGCGCACCGGCTTAGTCTTGCGCACGAACAACGGCATGCCCATGCGCTCCTCCAGTTCTTTGAACTGGTGGGACAAGGCCGATTGGGTCAGGTGCAGGCGTTCGGCGGCTTCCACCAGACTGTCGGATTCGCGCAGGGCGTGCAGGGTCTTCAGGTGACGGATTTCGAGCACCAGGTTCTCCATGAGTAAATTTTGTGATCAGCACGAAAAGGTTGAGTTTGTCTCATGTTGGGTTGGCTGTCGACAATGGCGCCATCTTTTACAGGGAGAAACACCTCATGGCTTTGGCCCACACCCTCGGTTTTCCACGCATCGGCGCTGACCGCGAACTGAAAAAAGCCCTCGAATCCTACTGGAAGGGCGACCTTGAACAGAGCGCCTTGCTCAACGTTGGCCGTGAGCTGCGGGCTCAGCACTGGCAGTTGCAGAAAGACGCCGGCATCGACCTGCTGCCGGTGGGCGACTTTGCCTGGTACGACCAGGTGCTCACCCACTCGCTGAGCTTCGGCGTGATCCCCGAGCGTTTCGCCAGCACCCAGGACGCCCTGGGCCTGCCGACCCTCGACACCCTGTTCGCCATGGCTCGCGGCGCCACCACCGGGTGTTGCGGCGGCGAGCATGGCAAGGCGCCATATGCCCAGGAGCTGACCAAGTGGTTCGACACCAACTATCACTACCTGGTCCCGGAATTCAGTGCTGACCAGGCGTTCAACCTGAGCTGGAACCAGCTGTTCGACGAGGTCGAAGAAGCCCACGCCCTGGGTCACAAGGTCAAGCCGGTGATCATTGGCCCGCTGACCTACCTGTGGCTGGGCAAGGCCAAGGGCAATGAGTTCGACAAGCTCGAGCTGCTGGAACGCCTGCTGCCGCTGTACGGTGAAATCTTCAAGCGGCTCCAGGCCCAGGGCGTGGAGTGGGTGCAGATCGACGAGCCGATCCTGACCCTGGACCTGCCCCAGGCCTGGAAGAGCGCCTTCGAGCGCGCCTATCACATCCTTCAGTACTCACCGCTGAAAAAACTGGTGGCGACCTACTTCAGCGGCCTGGAAGACAACCTCGGTCTGGCCGTCGGCCTGCCCGTGGACGGCCTGCACATCGACGCCGTGCGTGCCCCGGAGCAACTGGGCCAGGTACTGGATCGCCTGCCGACCTACAAGATTCTGTCGGTGGGCCTGGTCAACGGGCGCAACGTCTGGCGCTGCGAGCTGGAGCAGGCCCTGGCGCAGTTGCAGGTGGCCCAAGAACGTTTCGGCGACAACCTCTGGGTCAGCAGTTCCTGCTCGTTGCTGCACAGCCCGGTGGACCTGGGACGTGAAGACAAGCTCGATGCCGAGTTGAAAAGCTGGCTGGCCTTCGCCGTGCAGAAGTGTGGCGAGATTGCCGTGCTGCGTGATGCGCTGAACGACCCACAGGCGGCCAGGGTCCAGGCGGCCTTGGCCCAAAACCGTGAGGTGCAGGCCAGTCGGGCGCGTTCGCCGCGTATCCACAAAGCTCAGGTCCAGGCTCGCATCGCGGCGATCCGCGAGGCCGACAGCCAGCGCCAGTCGCCCTTTGCCCGGCGCATCGAAGTGCAACGCGCACGCTTGCAGTTGCCGCTGTTCCCGACCACCACCATCGGCTCCTTCCCGCAGACCGCGTCGATCCGTTTGGCGCGCCAGTCCTACAAGCAGGGCAAGTTGTCGGCCAACGACTACACCGATGCCATGCACAGCGAAATTCGCCACGCGGTGGAGGTGCAGGAGCGACTGGGGCTGGATGTACTGGTGCACGGCGAGGCCGAGCGCAATGACATGGTCGAGTACTTTGCCGAGCAACTGGACGGCTACCTGTTCACCCGCTTCGGCTGGGTCCAGAGCTACGGTTCGCGCTGTGTTAAACCGGCGGTGATCTACGGTGACCTGAGTCGGCCCAAGGCCATGACCGTGGACTGGATTCAGTACGCGCAGAGCCTTACCGACAAGGTGATGAAAGGCATGCTCACCGGCCCCGTGACCATGTTGATGTGGTCCTTCCCCCGTGAAGATGTGTCGCGCAAGGTGCAGGCGCAGCAACTGGCCCTGGCCCTGCGCGATGAAGTGCTGGACCTGGAGGCCGCCGGAATCAGGATCGTGCAGATCGACGAAGCGGCGTTCCGCGAGGGCCTGCCCCTGCGCCGCGCGCAATGGCAGGAGTACCTGGACTGGGCGGTGCAGGCGTTCCGCTTGAGTGCCAGCGGGGTGCAGGACCACACGCAGATCCACACCCACATGTGCTACAGCGAATTCAACGATGTGATCCAGTCGATTGCCGCCATGGACGCCGACGTGATCACCATCGAGACCTCGCGTTCGGACATGGAGTTGCTGGAAGCGTTCGAAGCCTTCGATTACCCCAACGATATCGGGCCGGGGGTGTATGACATCCACTCGCCGCGGGTGCCGGACACCGCGCAAATGGTCAAGTTGATGAGCAAGGCGGTCAAACGCATCCCCGCCGAGCGCCTGTGGGTCAACCCGGACTGCGGCCTGAAAACCCGTGCCTGGCCCGAGACCGAAGCGGCCCTGATCAACATGGTCGCCGCCGCCCGGCAACTGCGCAGCCAGCTGGGTTGATTACACCCACTGGAGCTCCAGCCCTGTCGCCGAGCCTGCGGCAGCGGCGACAAGGTGTCTTCGAAAAGACGACCGCTGGGCAATCTTCATCAAACTGTCACGCAACTGTGGCAGCGCGCTTGAACAGACTTCATCAGACTCGCGCTCTACTGGGGTTCTGCGTTTCGGTGTTTGTTCATGCGGGTACGATTCTTTTCAATGATGCTATTGCTGGCCGGGCTGACGCTCGGCCAGTTGTCTTTTGGCGCATCGCGTTGCGACGTCAATGTTCCCACCCAACGGGTCGAACTGGAGCAGGTGAGCCTGGCGTACCAGAGCATCGGCCGTGCCTCGGACCCGGCGTTACTGCTGGTAATGGGGCTGGGCGGGCAACTGATCCACTGGCCCGACGAGGTGGTGGTCGCCTTGTGTCAGCAGGGCTTTCGGGTGATCCGCTACGACAACCGCGACGTCGGCCTGTCCACCTGGCGCCAGGTGCCGGACAGCGCCAACCTGACCTTCGAAGTCCTGCGCTACAAGCTTGGCCTGCCGGTGGCGGCGCCTTACACCCTGACGGACATGGCCGACGATGCCCTGGGCCTGATGAATGCCCTGCATATCGAGCAGTTTCATGTGCTGGGCGCGAGCATGGGCGGCATGATCGCCCAGCACCTGGCGGCCATGGCGCCGCAGCGGGTGGAAAGCCTGACCTTGATCATGACCAGCTCCGGCGCCGAAGGCCTGCCCGCGCCGAATGCGGCGCTGGTGCAGTTGCTCTCGCGGCGCGGGGCCCCGAACCGCGAAGTGGCCCTGGAGCAGCAGGCCGATTTGCTGGCGGCCCTGGGCAGCCCCGAGGTCAGCGATGATCGCCAGGTGCTGTTGCAGCAGGCGGCACAATCCTACGACCGAGCGTTCAACCCTGAAGGCGTGAAGCGACAGATCATGGCGATCCTTGCCGAGCCGAGCCGGGTCACCCTGCTCAACCAATTGCGGGTGCCGACCCTGGTGGTGCACGGCACCGCCGACCCCTTGTTGCCGGTGATGCACGGCGTGCACCTGGCCGCGCATATCCAGGGCAGCCAATTGAAGTTGATCCCGGGGCTGGCCCATCGTTTCCAGGAGGCATTCAAGGCACCGTTGCTGGCGGCGGTGCTGCCGTACCTGCAAGCCCACCGTGAAGACACCTCGCACTGGGCGCAGATCGACCCCCTGGACGCGCCGAACCTGCTGTGAGCGGGTGCGGCCACAGGCTGAGGCTTAGCGAATGATTTTATCGACCTGGATCCCGAGCTTTTTCAGGCGATACCAGAAGCTGCGCTCGGAGATGCCGATCAGTTGCGCGGCGGCGGCTTGCACGCCATTGCTCTGTTGCAGGGCGCTGAGGATGTAGGCTTTTTCCACGTCGGCCAGGGCTGCCTCCAGGTCGCTGGGCACGCTGGCTCCCGCACTCAGGGCGACCCCCGGGGCGCTGTCGGCAGACACCGGGGAGAACAGGTAGTCTGGCAAGTCGCTCGCTTCGATCACTGCGCCTTTGGCGACGATGGTCGCGCGTTCGACGCAGTTCTGCAGTTCACGGATATTCCCCGGCCAGCTGTAGTTGGCCATAGCTTGCAAGGCTTGCGGGCTGAAACCGCTGATGCGTTTGCCGGCGGTGGCGCCCAGGGTATGGGCGAAGTGGCGGGCCAGGGGGGCGATGTCTTCGACCCGCTCGCGCAGGGCGGGCAGGGGGATGGGGAAGACATTCAGGCGGTAGTAGAGGTCTTCGCGAAACTCCTTGTTGGCCACCGCTTCCAGCAGGTTCTTGTTGGTCGCGGCGATCACCCGCACATCGACCTTGCGCTCGCGAGGGTCGCCCACCGGTTCGATCACCCGCTCTTGCAGGGCACGCAGGATCTTGGCCTGCAACGCCAGGGGCATATCGCCCACTTCATCGAGAAACAGCGTGCCCTTGTCGGCCTGCTGGAAACGCCCGACCCGGTCGGCCACGGCGCCGGTGAAGGCACCCTTGCGGTGGCCGAACATCTCGCTTTCCAGCAGCCCTTCGGGGATCGCCGCGCAGTTGACCGCGACAAATGGCCGGCCGGCGCGGTTGCCGTGTTTGTGGATGGCCCGGGCGACCATTTCCTTGCCGGTGCCGCTTTCGCCGGTCAGGAGGATCGTGGCGCTGCTTTCACGCACCGAGTCCACGGCTTGCAGCACCCGGCGAAAGGTCGGGCTGTCCCCCACCAGGCTGTCGATCTGCTGGTGCTCGTCGAGTTCAGCGCGCATGCGCTGGTTGTCTTTGAGAATGTCGCGAAACTGCAGGGCCTTGCTGACGGTGATGTCCAGCTCGTCGATATCGAAGGGTTTGGCAATGTAGTCGTAGGCGCCGTCGCGCATCGACTGCACGGCGTTTTTCACCGTGCTGTAGGCGGTCATCACAATCACCGGCAGTTGCGGGTAGCGCTGCTTGATTTCGGCCAGCAGTTGCGGGCCATCCATGCCGGGCATGCGCCAGTCGCTGATCACCAGGTCGATGTCTTCCTGCTCCAGGACCTTGAGCGCGTGCAGGCCGTTGCTGGCGGTAAACACCTGGATGTCGTTCTGGCTCAGGGCCGACGACAGCAGGTCGCAGAGTTTGGGCTCGTCATCGACCACCAGCAGGTTATGCGTCATCAGCGTCCTCTTCGTCATCTTCACCGTTGGCCGGAATGTACAGGCTGAAGGTGGCGCCGGCATCTTTTTCGCTGCTGCATTCGATGTGCCCGTCATGGTTTTCCATGATCGAAAACACCTTCGCCAGGCCCAGGCCGGTGCCCGATGCCTTGGTGGTGACGAACGGCGTGAAGATGCGTTCGAGCATGTCCGGCTCGATGCCTTGCCCGGTGTCGCTGACGCTGATGATGGTGTAGTCCTTGTCCTGGGCGATGCCCAGGGTCAGGCGTCCACCTTCGGGCATGGCGTCTATGGCATTGAGAATCAGGTTCAGGCAGGCCTGCTTGAGCTGACGCGCATCGGCATACAGGGTGGCGCCAGGGGCCTGGTCGTCGACCCGCGCATCGATCTTGTGCAGGGTCAGTTCCGGTTCGCAGAAACCGATCAGCTCTTCCATCAGCGGCCGTGCCAGCTGGGTCGAGCGCATGGGCGCGCTGGGCTTGGCGAAGTCGAGGAAGTCGGTGATCAGGTCGTTGATACGGCTGACTTCGCTGATCACGTATTCCAGGTGGCGTTTATCGCCAGCGGGCAAGTCGGCGCGGCGGTGTAGCAGTTGGGTCGCGGTCTTGATGATGCCCAGGGGGTTGCGGATTTCATGGGCCAGGCCCATGGCAACTTCGCCTAGGGCATGCAGCCGGTCACGTCGACGCAGCTGCGATTCCAGGTGCTGCAAATCGCCCAGGCGCTCGGTCATGTGGTTGAAGGTGTTGCTCAACTCGGCCAATTCATCGCCGCCGCTGACCGGTACTCGCTGCCGGTAGTCGCCGGCCGTCACTGCCTGCACGCCTTTGGACAACCCGCGCAAAGGTCGGGTCAGGCGCTGCGAGACCAGCCAGCCGGCGGCCAGGGACGCCGCCGAGCTGAGGAGGAAAATCAGGATGAACAGGTTGCTCTGGTTGACCAACCCCACCAGGCTGCTGTGGCGCAGCAGGCCGCTGAAAATCACCCCCACCAAGTCGCCGCTGTCATTGAAGATCGGCCGGTACAGACCGCTGTAGCGGCTGGTGAATTGCTCGCTGGGCTGGCGCGTGGCGCGCAGGATGGATTCGATTTTTTCCGGCACCCGGTTCGGGTGATCCTCGAAACGCTGGGTGGCGAAGATCTCGGCAAAATCATCGGCCTTGGCCAGGTACAGGCGCAGGTCGAGGGAATGCACTTCGGCGACGCTGGTGAGGAAGCTGGCATCCAGGTAGGTGCCGATCAGCAATTGGTAGTCGATGCCGTCCAGGGTGGTCTGGAAGGTCGAGGCCACCACGCCGGTCGCTACACCGCCGACCTGGACCGTCTGCAACACGGCATTGGGCGCGGTGCTGATCTGCTCGACGATGTTGTCGGCGGCGGTGCTGAACACCACCTTGTGGTCGCTCTTGCGGATCAGCGCCACCACGTCGATGCCCATCGAGTCGGCGATGTCGGCGGTCATTTTGTCGTGCTTGGCCGCGTTGCGGTCGGTGGGCGGGCGGGTATAGCGCAGGAACAGTTGGGCGACGCGGGCGTTGTCGTGGAGGATTTCGGTGATCTCGTCTTCGACGATCTTGGTCGACTCCTGCAGCCAGATGCGCACGTTGCTGTCGAAAATTTCCGACAGGGTGGCCGCGGCCAGCTCGGCGGCGATCATGGTCGGGATCACGCTGACCATCCAGAACGCCAATACCAGCTTGCGCTGCAGGCTCCAGCGAGAAATGGCAAACGGGCGCGGGGGACGGCGTTCTTTTTTGGTCATGAACTTTCGCTTATTGCAGCAGCCATGGCAGGGTCGGATCGATCCGGTCGGATAAACAGTTTTATCAGTTTGAGCAAGGTGTTGATCAAGGGGTTTCGATGCCGGAAGAACAGCGTATTGCCGGTAAAGGAACAGCCCAGGCGCAGTTTACTGGCGTAGCCGGCCTGGCCACACTCGTACAGCGCAATCTTGTGTTCGATACAGTAGTCGACATTGGCCAACCAGCTACGCATGTACAGGTTGTGCTCGCGAGTGAGGTCGAGGTCGTGGGCGAAAAACTTGTCGATCAACCGATGCTGATCGATAAGGATCAGGTTGAACGCCACCAGTTGCTCGCCGACCCAGTACAGCACGCAGGCAGCACGCTCGCCCAACTGTTCGAGGACACTGGTGAAGTAGTTCTCCGGCAGGCGTTCGAACTGCAGGTCGCTGCGTGCCAGCGTTGCTTCATACAACCGCATGATCTCGGGCAGCACATCGTCGATCGTGTGTCGCCATTCAATCCGCGGGCCCGGCGCGCGCAGTGTGCGCCGCAGGTCCTTGCGGGTGGATTTGCCCAGGGTGCCCAGGTACGCGTCAACCGAACCAAAGGGAATCGGCAGCAGCGCGCTTGGCAGGCTGGGCATCGCCTGGAAGCCCGCAGCCTGGCAGCTGTCGGCCCATTGTCGATCCCTGCTGGGGGCATCCTTGACGGCCCGCAGGCCGATGCCAAGGTCGTCGGCATCGCGCTGGGCGATCAACAGTAGCTGTTCCAGCAAGGCCTGGCGCCGCTCGGCCGGCACATGGCTGGCGGTGCCGGCATCACACTGTTCAGCCACCGGCGAGCCGATGGCGTACAGATTCAGTTGCAACAGCCCCGGCCAATAACGTTCCAGGCGTTCGGTGATGCGCTTGCCGACGCCCTGGACCGTGGTGTCGAGTCGATACCCGGTGGTGAAGGCCGGCGCCACCGCCACCAGGGTCGAACCTTCATAGAGGGCCAGGTAGCGCCACTGGAAGTCTTCGATCCCGGCGTTTTCCACCGCCAGGTAATAGTCCCAGTCCTCCAAGGCATTCGGGAAACAGTCATTCCAGGCATCGCGGTCGATGGCCCGGATGGTCGAATAGGCTTGGGCGGTAATCACATCTCGTCCTTAAGCTACGCCAGCTGACGATAGTCTTCGCGCACGGCTGGTTGGTGAGCCCGTTGTTGGATGAACTCAAGGCTTAACTCCACGACTCGACGGTATTGCAGGTCGACTGTGATCATGTGATAGCAGTTGTCGAGGAGAATCTTGGTCACCGGGCCGCCGAGTTTGCGTTCCACATAATCGGCGTTCCAGCGGCTGGTGATGTCATCTTCGATCGAGTGCAGCACCAGGGCAGGGGTGATGATCGACGGCATGCGTTTTTTCACCACGGCATTCATCCGATGCAGTTCGCGCACGGTCACGCCCTCCATGGTCAGCAGCCCGGCGTTGCTGCTCTCGCCGGCTTTCATCTGACGCTCGACCACGGCCCGCAGGCGTGGGTTCTTGATGCCGTAGGGCGGCTTTTCCTCGAAGTTGCAAATGTGCACGCCGAACGGGATTTTCATCAGCAACGGTGTCAGGAACGCCAGCTTGTTGATGCTCCAGCCGTCGTACTTGAGGGTGGTCGAATACATCAGCAGGCCGGTGACCTGCCCCGGATGCTCGGACGCCACGTACATCGACATCACCGCCCCCATGGACAAACCGCCGACAAACACCTGCTCGTGACGCTGGCGCACTGCGGCGAAGGTCTTGCGTACGCCTTCGTACCAGTCCTGCCAGCCGGTGGCTTGCAGGTCGCTGTTGTCCCCGCAGTGCCCGGCCAGGGTCGGCACGTACACCGTGCAGCCCTGCTTGGCCAGGCCCTTGGCCACCTGGCGCAACTCCGTCGGGGTGCCGGTCAGGCCGTGGATCAACAAGACCCCGACCGGACCATTGCCGAGCACGAAGCCCGAGTCGCCTTGACCCAGATCGATCCCTGCCACGTTCACCGCTTGGTGGCTCGAACCAGCAACTGCTCAAGCAGCTTCAGGCCCAGGTCGATTTCCGGGTAGCTGATCTCCAGGGACGGCGCCAGGGTGATCACGTTCTTGTAGTAGCCGCCGACGTCGAGGATCAGGCCCAGTTTCTGCCCATCAACCACCATGTCGCCCTTCATGCCTTCCTCGACCATGTAGTCCAGGGTCGCTTTGTCCGGGGTGAAGCCGTCCGGGCCGCAGATTTCGCAGCGCAGGGCCAGGCCCAGGCCATCGACGTCGCCGATGATCGGGAAGCGTTTCTGCAGGTCTTGCAGGCCTTCCAGGAAGTATTTGCCCTTGGCCATGACCATGGCGCCGTAGTCGACTTCGCTGGTCATTTTGAACATTTCCAGGCCGACCGCCGTACCCAGTGGGTTGGAAGCGAAGGTTGAGTGGGTCGAACCTGGTGGGAAGATCTTCGGGTTGATCAACTCTTCACGGGCCCAGATACCGCCTAGCGGGTTCAGGCCGTTGGTCAGCGCCTTGCCGAACACGATCACGTCCGGTTGCACGTCGAAGTGCTCGATCGACCACAGCTTGCCGGTACGGTAGAAGCCCATCTGGATTTCGTCGGACACCATCAGGATGCCGTGCTGGTCCAGGACGTGCTTGAGTTCGCGGTAGAAGTTCATCGGCGGGATCACGTAGCCGCCGGTGCCCTGGATCGGCTCGACGTAGAAGGCTGCGTATTCGCACTGGTTGGTTTTCGGGTCCCAGACGCCGTTGTATTCAGTCTCGAACAGACGGGCGAACTGCTGCACGCAGTGGCTGCCGTATTCTTCTTTGGTCATGCCCTTTGGGCCGCGGAAGTGGTACGGGAACGGGATGAAGTTGGCGCGTTCGCCGAAGTGGCCGTAACGGCGACGGTAGCGGAAGCTGGAGGTGATCGACGAGGCGCCGAGGGTCCGGCCGTGGTAGCCGCCTTCGAAGGCGAACATCAGGCTTTTGCCGTTGCTGGCGTTGCGCACCACTTTCAGCGAGTCCTCGATGGACTGCGAGCCGCCGACGTTGAAGTGCACCCGACCGTCGAGGCCGAATTTTTTCTTGGCGTCGACCGCGATCATTTCCGAGAGCTCAATCTTGCCTTTGTGCAGGTACTGGCTGGCGATCTGCGGCAGGGTATCGATCTGCTGTTTCAGGGCGTTGTTCAAGCGTGGGTTGGCGTAGCCGAAGTTGACCGCCGAGTACCACATCTGCAGGTCGAGGTAGGCCTGGTCTTCGGTGTCCCAGACGTAGGAGCCTTCGCAGCGGCTGAAAATGCGCGGCGGCTCGATGTAGTGGACGGTGTCGCCGTAGGAGCAGTACTTGGCTTCTTTTTCCAGAAGGACCTGGTCTTCTGCGGTGGCAATGCGAATGTCAGACATGGTGGAAGAGTTCCTGTGGTTCAGCAGAATTTTCAAGGGAGAAGGTGTTGGCGTTGGCACTGCCGTTAGGCAGTTGGGCCATCAGCGCGGGCAGCTCGGCGAAGGAGTCGAAGCGCGCATAGGGAATCGCGTTGCGCTCGCAGTACTCGGCCAGGCGGTCCTTGGCGAAAACGAAGTCGGCGGTGGAGGCCACGCACATGTCGGACTGACCGTCACCGATCACCAGCACGCGTTTGCCGCGTGGGGTGGATTTGCATTTGCAGTTGCCGGACGCAGCGCGGCAGGCGTCGCTGGCGTAGGGGAAGTCGATGCGCCAACTGTTGTGGTCGACCTGACGCAGGCGGTTGGCAAGGATCGGCAACAAGCTCACGTAATGGCGCGCCAGGATCCGGGCGATGCCCTGTTCGATACCGTCGCTGACCACTTCAATGGATGCGCCGAGGCCGGTCACATGGTCGACGAAGTCGGGGAAGTCGGGGTCGATTTCGACACTGTCGAAATACCCGAGCAGCTCGGACGGGGTCGCCTTGACCAGCGCCAGTTGGCGACTGAGGCACTCACGGGAACCGATGTGACCGTCGAGCCACTCCTGCTCGATGCTTTCCCAGCTAGGGTCGGCGAAGCGTTGGAGGACGTTGTCGATCACGTCGGTGCGGGTGATGGTCCCGTCGAAGTCACACACGATATGCCAGTGCATCATCTGCAGTTACCTGTTGGATAGGAGCGCTCTTTGCGCTTGCCCAGGAGGTAGAGCAGGGATTGTGCCAACCGGATTAAACCCAGCAGGGCTGGGGTTGCGGGGACGGTCCGGGCTGTTTTTCGACCTTGTAGCTACAATTTTTGTAGCTTGCTACAAACAACATCAGTGCTTGCGTAGACCCCGTCGCCTAGGGATTGATGCGCGCATGTTCACACAAGGAAATACACCCATGCCCAGGTTCACACGTTCTGCCCTGCTTGCCGGTTTGCTGGCGCTGGGGGCGGCGACTCCGGTCCTGGCCGACGAGGGCGTCACCGGGCAAGTCGGGCTTGGCGTCGGCTACCAGCCCCATGATCCAAGTGGCAGCCGCTACGAAACCGCGCCGTTGCCGTACTTCGACCTGGACTGGGGTTCGGTCAGCCTCAACACCGACGACGGTCTGACCTGGGAGGCTCTGTCAGCCAACGGTTTCAGTGCCGGGCCTTATATCAACTACCTGTCGGGGCGTAATGCCAACGGCTCGCTGCGCGGCCTGCGGGATGTGCCGAACATGGCCGATATCGGCGGTTTTATCGAGTATGCACCGGACGACTTCTGGCGCGTGTTCGCCTCCCTGGGCCACGCGGTGGCGGGGGGCGATGGTCAGGGCGGGGTGCTGGGCAAGGTCGGTGGGGAGATCGGTTATCCGCTGGGCGGTGGCGTCATCGGCAGCAATAACCTGACCGCGCACTTTGCCGATGGACGTCAGGCCCAGACCTTTTTCGGGGTCAGCGGCCAGGAGGCCCTGGCGTCCGGCATCGCGCCGTACAACGCCAGTGGCGGCTTGCAGAACGTAACCCTGACCCAGAGCCTGCAAATCCCCCTGGGCGGCGACTGGTCGCTGATGACCAGTGCCAGCTGGATTCGCCTGACCAACTCGGCGGCGGACAGCAGCATCGTGCGCGAGAGGGGCCAGGTCAATCAGGGCCAGGTGCAGACCGCGATCAGTTACAAGTTCTGAACCAGCGGTGGCTGAGCCCAGCGTTTCAGCTGGTCTCGCCCTCGGCTAGCAGGGCGATCCCGCCGATGATCACCAGTACGCCTGCCCAGTGCAGCAGGCTGATCTGCTCGCCCAGGCCCAGCCAGGAGCCGAGCAACACCACCACGAACACCAGTGAACTCAAGGGGAAAGCCAGGGACAGGCTGCTGCGCCGCAAAATCAGCATCCAGACGAAAAAGGCGCCGATGTAACAGGTGATCGCCAGCAGGATCCCCGGGTTGGCGGCCACCGCCAGCAACCATTGCAGGTTGAAATCCATCTGTCCCAGTTGGTCGCCGGCCACCTTGGTCGCGATCTGCCCGGCGCTTTCAAAACCGATCAGCAAGGCCCAGAGCACCACGGTGCCCAGGCGCTCGTGGAGCCAGCCGGAGGAGGGGGTTGAAGTCATATGCAGTTCCTTTGAATCGTGAATAAAGGCTCAGGTACTGGCGATGCACACCAGCATCACGCCCAGGGTGATCACCAGGGTGCCGAGCCAGCGCCGCCGGCTGACGTGTTCACCGAGGATCACCTTGCCGGCCAGGACCACGCCGCAATAGGCCAGGGCCGCGGCCGGAAACAACAGGCTCAGGGGCGCGCGGGACAAGGCCTCGAGCCAGACAAAAAACTCGATCACATAGGCGCCGATCCCACACCAGAGCAGGGGCGCGTTGAACACCTGACCCCAGAACGCATTGAGGCGAAAGCCGCCTTCGAGTTCGGGTAGACGGTCCAGGCCGAGCTTGAAACAGAGTTGGCCGATCACATCCAGAACGATGGAAAAGGCCACCAGCAGAACAACGGTCAAGGTCACGGGTACAACTCCTCGAACAGGCTCATCAGTGCTTCATTGGTCACCGAGTTGCGCAGCAGATCGGCCTGGCTCCAGCGTTCGACAGGCGGTTGGTCGGATTTGGCTTCCCAGCGCTTGAGGGCGTTGCTGAAGGCCGGCGCGGCAAATTCGCCGCAGACGTCGATGCCCAGCACCCGTTTGCCGCTGGCCAGCAGGCGCAGCGCCTGCAACAAATGGCTCAGGCGCATGCCGCCCTGGTCCCAGTTGGTCGCCGCGTCTTCACTGGCTAGCACATCCTTGTCGATGGTGATCCAGATCGCCTCGGTGGGCAGGCTGTCGATCAACTGCGCGATGAAACCGGGCCAGTCCTGGTCTTCCAGGTTGCGCCAGTGCAGCTGGTTTTCCAGTTGTCGGTGTCCGGCACCATCGCCGATCCGGCCCCAGACCCGCGACGGCGCATGCTGCCAGGGGAACAGTTGCAGCTTGCCCTGGCGCAAGGCGCCCAGGTTGCCGCCGCGCAGTTGCGGGCTGTCGAGGTCCTCGCTGCAGGGGCCCAGGGTGACGATGCGCTGGATATGAGGCAGTTGCAGCGCCCGGTTGACCCAGGAGCCGCAATGTCGACGCGGGGCCAGCCGCACCCAGTCGGGGTGGTTGTCGAAATGGATCAGGCTCACCGGCTCCTTCAGATTGGCGAGGAAGGCCGGGGTCAGGTGGTGGTAGTCGCCTGAGCCCACAAAGAAGATTTCCGGCTGCGGCCCGTTATGCGCAGGCCGTTGGCCCAGGCGTTCGCTGAAGCGACGGTAGGTCCGCTCGGTGGACCAGAGCCGCAGTTTCGGCCCCAGGTCCAGCAGGTCCAGGCGCCGCGCCCGGCCGCTTTGCAGGCGTCGCTTGACGGCCTCCTGGGCGGTCAGGCTGTGGTCGAGATCTAAGATATTCAACGTGTGATTTACCCATGGCAGCGCCCCGCCAGCGCTGAAACGCAGTCCGGCCGGGCTTTCCAGGGTAATTGCAAAGACCGGGCCACGTTCGAGCGCTGGACTGTAGCCGCTGCCGCAGGCTGCGCTGGCCCGGATGGGCGCCGAGGGGTGTCAGGCAGACTCTGGCGGCTACAGGTCAGGCGTGCAGGCGAACCCAGACGCTGACCAGTATCGTCGCGGCCATCAGCCAGGCCACCGCTGCCACGGCCAGGGATGCCTCGAGGCGCAGGCGGTCGACCATCACGTACAGGGTCGCCAGGTACACGAAGTACGGAATGATCGACCACATGCCAAAGACGATGGTGGTTTTCAGGTCTTCCACCGAACGGCCCTTGCCGACGATGTAATGGGCGATCAGGGCGAAGGTCGGAAACAGCGGCACCAACCCGGCGATGTAGTAGTTCCGGGTCTTCGCCAGGGCGGCGAGGATCAGCACCACGCCGGCGCCCAGTGCAGCTTTGAGCAATAGATCCACAGGTATATCTCACTAGCGTCGGGTTAGTGGCTCAGGCCGTATTTCTTGACCTTGTCGAACAGCGTGGTCTTGGCCATGCCCAGTTCCTGGCTGGCCTGGGTCAGGTTGCCGCCGCTGCGCTGCAAGGCATCGCCCAGCAGGTTGCGCTCGAAGGCCTCCACCGCTTCGGCAAAGCCCAGGCCCTGTGCCGGGTGGCTGCCGGACTTTTTGAACACCGGCAGGCCGAGGGCGAAGCGCTCGGCGACGTTGCGCAGTTCGCGCACGTTGCCCGGCCAGTCGTGGCCCATCAGGATCGACACAGTCTGGTTGTCCAGCTCGGGCACCGCGCGGTCGAAACGCAGCGACGACTGCTGCAAGAAATGCTCGAACAACTGCAGGATGTCCTCGCGCCGCTCGCGCAAGGGTGGCAGCTCCAGGGTCACCACGTTTAGGCGGTAATACAGGTCGCTGCGAAACTGGTTGGCGCGGCTCAACTCATCGAGGTCGGACTTGGTCGCGGCAATCACCCGGCAGTCCACGGCCACGCTCTGGTTCGAGCCCAGGCGCTCCAGGGTGCGCTCCTGCAACACCCGCAGCAGCTTGATTTGCAGGTTGATCGGCATGCTTTCCACTTCGTCGAGGAACAGCGTGCCGTCGTGGGCGTGCTCGATCTTGCCGATTCGTCGCTTGCCCGCGCCGGTGAAGGCGTTGGCCTCGTGGCCGAAGATCTCGCTTTCGAACAGGTTCTCCGGCAGGCCGCCGCAGTTCAGCGCGACGAACTGGTGGGCGTGACGTCGACTGAAGTCATGCAGGCAGCGCGCGACCAGCTCCTTGCCGGTGCCGGTCTCGCCTTCGATCAATACGTTGGCCGAGGTGTCGGCGACGTTGGCGATCAGCTCGCGCAGGTTCTGCATGGCCGGCGAGCGGCCGATGATCCGGCCTTCCAGGGAGTCGCGTTCGGCCAACTGCCGGCGCAACGAGGACACCTCCCGGGCCAGGCCACGTTGTTCCAGGGCACGGCGCGCGACGTCCACCAGACGCTCGGGGGAGAAGGGTTTTTCCATGAAGTCGTAGGCGCCTTTCTGCATGGCACCAACTGCCATGGAGATATCGCCGTGCCCGGTGATCAGTACCACCGGCAAGCTGCGATCGCGCGCCTTGAGGCGGGTCAGCAGCTCCAGGCCGTCGATGCCCGGCAAGCGGATATCACTGATTACGATGCCAGGAAAGTTCTCGCCGACCTGGGCCAGGGCCTCCTCGGCACTGCCGACGCCGATGCAGGGGATGTCCTCCAGCCCGAAGGCCTGCTGGCAGCCCAGCAGGACATGGGGGTCGTCTTCGACGATCAGCACGGTGAGGTCGTGGTTCATAGCGGCTCGGCTCGAGTAGGGCTTACCAGGGGCAAGCTGAGGACGAAGGCGGTGCCTCCGGTGGCTGGGTGCTCGACACCCAGGTTGCCACCGGTGGCCGCGGCCAGGCTGGCCGACAGGGTCAGGCCCAGGCCCAGGCCCTGTTCGCCCGGCTTGGTGGTAAAGAAAGGTTCGAACAGGTGCTTGCGCGCCTCGGCGTCGATACCGTGGCCATTGTCACGCACCCGCAGGCGGTATTTGTCGTCGACCTGTTCGCCTTCCAGCCACAGCTCGGGCGCCGGTTGTGCCTGCATGGCATCCAGGGCGTTGCCGATCAGGTTGACCAGGATCTGTTCCAGGCGCGTCTGGTCGATCTGCAGCTGTATGTCGCTGAAGTGGCGGTGCAGGGCCAGTGGCAGCGGTTCGATACGCCCATTGAGCAGTTGCAGGGCCGCGTCCACTGCCTTGCCCAGGCTGGCTTCACCCTGGTCGTCACCGCGCCGGGCGAAGGAGCGCAGGCTGGCGGTGATGCGGCCCATGCGATCGATCAATTCATTAATGGTCTTGAGGTTGGCGCTGGCGGTGTCCAGCGCCCCCCGTTCCAGGAAGCGCACGGTGTTGCCGGACAAGGTGCGCAACGCCGCCAGGGGTTGGTTCAGTTCGTGGGCGATGCTGGTGGACATCTGGCCGATGGCCGCCAGCTTGCCGGCCTGCACCAGTTCGTCCTGGGCGCGGCGCAGGGTCTCCTCGGCCTGGCGTCGTTCGCGGATCTGGCCCTTGAGCCGTTCATTGCTGGCGCGCAGGTCGGCGGTGCGTTCGGTAATCCGACGCTCCAGCTGATTGTTGGCTTCCTGCAGCGCTTCACGGGCGGCCAGGCGGGTGGCGATCACCTTGCGCCGTTCGTTCCAGGCGATCAGCAGGAACGCCACCAGGGCAAAGGCCACCGCCACCAGGATTCCCTGGTTGATGGCTTCGCGGCGCAGGTCCTGCAACGGGGTGAGCAGGGTGAAGTTCCACGGCGTGTCGCTCAGGGGCCGGGTCTGGGACAGGTAACTGATTTCCTGTTCATCGGACACCAGTTCGGTATTGGCCGGGAAGGTCAGTTTCTCCACCCCCTCGGCCAGGCGTTCGCGGGCCAAGGGTTCCAGTTCGTTGAGCGGGAACCAGTAGTACTGCAGGCTGCGGGCCAGACGCTCCTTGGTTTCATCGCTCAGGGGGCGGACTGACTTGAGTCGCCGCGCCGGGTCGCTGGAAAGGATGATAATGCCGTTCTCGTCGCTGACAAAGGCCTCCAGGCGCGCCCGTTGCCAACGCTCTTCCAGGGCCTCCAGGCGAACCTTGACCACGGCCACGCCGATGATCTTGCCCTGGGCTTCGAGGCCATGGGCCAGGTAGTAGCCCGGCTCGCCATTGGTGCTGCCGATGCCATAAAAGCGGCCGGGCTGGCCGCGCACAGCATTCTGGAAATACGCGCGAAATGACAGGTCTTCACCCAGGTAGCTGTCGACATCCCGCCAGTTGCTGGTGGCCAGCACCCGGCCAGTGGTGTCCATCACGTAGATCGCCCGACTGCGGCTGCGCCGGTTCAGGCCTTCGAGGTAATCATTGACCGATTGCCGGTGTTCGGGCGTCGGGTCTTCCAGCAACCGGGAAACGCTGGATTCGAGTTCCAGCAGGCTGGGCAGGTAGGTGTATTTGCTGATCTCGCTTTCGACGGCGCGGGCGTGCAGTTCCAACTGGCGTTCGCCGTTTTCGCTGAGGCTGCGGATCCCATTGTGCTCACTGATCCAAAAGCCGACATACCCCAGGCCGATCATCAACAAGATGATCAGGGGCGGCAGGAACAGTTGGCGAATCAGACGAGGTTTCACGGCGAGTGATGGCGGCGCGGCGCGATAGAGAGTGGGGTCGCATTTCATCACAGATGCCTTGGGTCAACCAGCATGGCGAGGGGCCTGCTCTGGTTTCCAGTCGAGCGCGGAACCCGTGGTGAGGGAGCTTGCTCCCGCTCGGCTGCGAAGCAGTCGTAAAACCGGCCATCGCGGTGTGCCAGGCACAGCGCAGTTGCAGGTTTTTGGGTCGCTGCGCGACCCAGCGGGAGCAAGCTCCCTCGCCACAAGGGTAAGAACAGCGCTAGCGTTTCAGTGCTGCAGGATTTTCTCAAGGAAATGCTGCGCGCGTTCGGAGCGGGCACTGATGTCGCCGAAGAACTCTTCTTTCTGACAGTCTTCGATGATCTTACCCTGGTCCATGAAGATCACCCGATCCGCCACTTTGCGGGCGAAGCCCATTTCGTGGGTGACGCACATCATGGTCATGCCTTCGTGGGCCAGTTGCACCATGACGTCGAGCACTTCGTTGACCATTTCCGGATCCAGCGCTGAGGTCGGTTCGTCGAACAGCATGACCACCGGGTCCATCGCCAGCGCACGGGCAATCGCCACACGCTGCTGCTGGCCACCGGAAAGCTGGCCAGGGTGCTTGTGGGCGTGGGCGGAAAGGCCGACGCGCTCAAGCAGTTGTAGGCCCTTCTTGGTGGCATCGATCTTGCTGCGACCCAATACCTTGATCTGCGCGATGGTCAGGTTTTCGGTGATGGTCAGGTGCGGGAACAGTTCGAAATGCTGGAACACCATGCCCACTCGCGAACGCAGTTTCGGCAGGTTGGTCTTCGGGTCGGCAATGGAGGTGCCGTCGACCACGATGTCGCCTTTCTGGAACGGTTCCAGGGCGTTGACGCACTTGATCAGGGTCGATTTGCCGGAACCGGACGGCCCGCACACCACGATCACCTCACCTTTCTTGACCTCGGTGCTGCAATCGGTCAGCACCTGGAAGTCCCCATACCACTTGTTGATGTTTTTGATAGAGATCATACGGCGAACCTTTTTTGCAGACGCTTGACCAGCAGCGAGGCGGCAAAGCTGATTGTGAAATAGACCAGACCGGCAACGATCAGGAATTCATTGGAGCGGCCAATGATGTCGCCGCTGGAGCGCGAGGCATTGAGGAAATCCACCAGGCCCACGGTGTACACCAGCGAGGTGTCCTGGAACAGGATGATGCTTTGTTGCAGCAGCAGCGGGGTCATCTTGCGAAAGGCCTGGGGCAGGATGATCAGGCGCATGGTCTGGCCATAACCCATGCCCAGTGCCTGGGCGGCGCCCATCTGGCCCTTGGGGATCGACTGCACGCCGGCCCGGACGATTTCGCAGAAGTACGCCGCTTCGAACATCATGAACGCCACGATGCACGAGGTGAACGCACCGATCGGTGTGTCTTCGCCGGTGATCCAGCGCAGCACGAACGGCACCGCCAGGTAGAACCAGGTGATCACCAGCAGCAGCGGGATCGAGCGGAAGTAGTTGACGTAGGCACCGGCGATCCGCGACAGCAGTTTGCTGTGGGACAGGCGCATCAAGGCCAGGATGGTACCCAGGATGATCCCGCCGACAACGCCGAGCACCATCAACTGCAGGGTCATCAGCATGCCGTTCCACAGGCCGGGAATGGCCGGGACGATGCCACTGAAATCAAGTTCCATTATTTACCCCCCACGGAGATCAGGCCGGGCACTGCGACTTTCTTCTCGACCAGGCGCATCAGCAGCATCAGGCTCATGTTCAAGGTGAAGTAGATCAGGGTGGCCAGGGTGAAGGCTTCAAACAGGTTGGCGGAAAACTCGGCGGTCTGTTTGGTCTGCGCCAGCAATTCCATCAGGCCGATCAAGGACGCCACGGAGGAGTTCTTGAAGACGTTGAGGAATTCCG
>Ga0302175_10000019_pt1 | contig 95897 bp, 79 predicted proteins | sample I_Fen_N3_3_FD_198791 | JGI IMG/M metagenome (GOLD analysis project Ga0302175, IMG submission 198791) | Peat permafrost microbial communities from Stordalen Mire near Abisko, Sweden - I_Fen_N3_3 | ecosystem: Environmental > Terrestrial > Soil > Wetlands > Permafrost | place: Sweden: Abisko... | reverse complement strand
GGCCTACGTGGGCACTGCGCGTGTTGTGGCGAGCAGGCTTGCCCTGCGCAGCAGTCCGCATAAAAAAACACCGCGTTCTGCCTGGCAGACCGCGGTGTTGGGTTTCAGGGCCGCTTCGCAGCCCAACGCGAGGCAAGCCCGCTCGTCACACTGGCGCTTTGAGTGACTTAGAACACCACGCCTTGGCTGCGCAGGTAGTCATCATAGGTGCCGCTGAAGTCAATCACGCCGCTCGGGCTCAGCTCGATGATGCGGGTGGCCAGGGACGATACGAACTCCCGGTCATGGCTGACGAAAATCAGCGTGCCCGGGTAGTTTTCCAGCGCCAGGTTCAGCGCTTCGATGGATTCCATGTCCAAGTGGTTGGTCGGTTCGTCCATGATCAGCACGTTCGGCTTTTGCAGAATCAGCTTGCCGAACAGCATGCGACCTTGCTCGCCACCGGAGATGACCTTGACCGACTTGAGGATCTCATCGTTGGAGAACAGCATGCGGCCCAGGGTACCGCGAACCATTTGTTCGCCTTCTTTGGTCCAGCGGCCCATCCAGTCGAACAGGTTGGATTCGTCTTCGAAGTCCGACGCGTGGTCCTGGGCGTAGTAGCCCAGCTCGGCGGCTTCGGTCCATTTCACGGTGCCGGCGTCCGGGGTCAGTTCGTTGACCAGGGTACGCAGCAGGGTGGTCTTGCCGATACCGTTCGGGCCGATGATCGCCACGCGCTCGCCAGCTTCGACCTGGAAGCTGAAGTCTTTGAACAGGGTTTTGCCGTCGAAGCCTTTGGCCATGCGCTCGACAATGACCGCCTGCCGGTGCAGCTTCTTGGTCTGTTCGAAACGGATGAATGGGCTGACCCGGCTCGAAGGCTTGACCTCGGCCAGTTGGATCTTGTCGATCGCCTTGGCACGGGAGGTGGCCTGCTTGGCTTTCGAGGCGTTGGCCGAGATGATGATCATCAGGCTGTTGCGCTGGGTCAGGATGTTTTCCAGCCAGCGGATGGTGTTGATGTCCAGGTGGTTGGTCGGTTCGTCGAGCAACAGCACTTCAGGATCGGAGAACAACGCCTGGGCCAGCAATACCCGCAGTTTCCAGCCTGGGGAGACTTCGCTCATCGGGCCATTGTGCTGCTCGATGCCGATCCCCAGGCCCAGCAGCAGTTCGCCGGCGCGGGATTCAGCGGTGTAACCGTCCATTTCGGCGAAGTCGGTTTCCAGCTCAGCCACGGCCATGCCGTCTTCTTCGGTCATTTCCGGCAGCGAATAGATGCGATCGCGCTCGGCCTTGACCTTCCACAGCTCTTCGTGACCCATGATCACGGTGTCGATCACGGTGAATTCTTCGTAGGCGAACTGATCCTGGCGCAGCTTACCCAGACGCACGTTCGGTTCCAGCATCACCTGGCCGCCGGACGGATCCAGGTCACCGCCCAGGATCTTCATGAAGGTCGACTTGCCGCAACCGTTGGCACCGATCAGGCCATAACGGTTGCCGGCGGCGAATTTGACCGAAACGTTTTCGAACAACGGCTTGGCGCCGAACTGCATCGTGATGTTAGCTGTGGAGATCAATTACTTTACCTATCAATAGCTTAGAGTGCGCTTGTTTCGGCTGGGACCAATTTGGAACCGATCTGGAGCGTTTCGATATCGCTCCAACCTGTGCTTTGAGTTGATCCATCGCGCATAAGTCGAGAGCAGCATCTGCACGCTATGGCCGAGCTGCTGGGAGATGAATGCGGGGGTTCATGCCAGACGTGGCGCGCATTGTCGCATAGGTGTGACGACAGTTGTATGGCGGTCTGCGCCCCAGTCCCTTGACCACCCCCTGGACGCGTGAAAGCATCCGCCGTCTTTGAGCCACTCCCCCTCGCCACGGAACGGACTACCCGCAATGAAAATCACCCCCCTCGCCACGGCCCTGACTGCACTCCTGCTGGCTGCGAGCCTGCAGACGGTCCACGCAGCATCGCCACTGATCGGAAAACGGGTGCAGAACACCTATGACGTGACGCTCTACCTTGACCCGGAAAAGGGCCTGGCCTATGCGATGAAGGACTGGAAGTTCCAGCGTTATCACTACAACCCCCGCCAACTGAAAATCAGCTACGCGATGGAACACGTAGAGGCGCAGCCAACCTCCACGCCTGAGGAACCGGTGGTGATTCAGATGGGGGGCAAGAGCGACCGCGATCTGGCCAAGCTGAAGCTCAGTGAAGAAGACCAGTGCTACGAAGCTTTCACCGAAGTGCTGGGCCGCCTGGTCTACGCTGCTGCAGAGGCCAAGAATCTGCAGGACAAGCAGTACTTCCACCTCGCGGACGTGATCACCCTGGACGACAAACAGGTGCCTGGCGCACCGGGGGTGATCACCTGCAAGATCCCCGACCACGGCTCTATCTATATGTACGCCCGGGGTCAGGTCAGCGTTAAGTAACGCTGCGAGCTTCGCGGCCTCTCCAGCAACGCCCCCGATAAAGGAAGACACATATGGATATTGGATTGGCGCATGAGATCGAGGCCGCAGAACGGCAGTACTTGTGTGCCCGGGTCGAGAATCTGCTGAGGATCGAGGGCAACCCCTACGGAGCCCGGGTTTTCTCCAATGGCAACGCGCCGTGCTTTTACGTGGAGGCCACGCCGAGCCCGATGTTCAATCGCATCTACGGCGACAGCCCGGGCGAGCCCCAGGCGGTCTTGAGTTTACTCAAGGCCTCGGCAGCCTATTCGACCGTCACCCCGCTGATCGGAAAAGCCTCCGCAATGGAGCCATATGTCCAGCTTGCGGGCTCTCGCCTGGAGAAGTTGAAGGGGTGGGCGCATATGCAATTGGCCTGCGCCATCGATAACAGGGTCGCTAACCGTCACCCATTTGACATCGCAGAGGTGACGCCACAGACGCTGGCCGAATTTGCAGAGGTTCATGCCGGCGGTTTTCGCACCCAGCCCGAGCTGCGTGCGCTGGCTCAAGCTTCTTTTGCGGGGCAGGGGCCGAATGAACGCATGAAAATCTACGTGCTCAAAGCCGATGGCCAGGTCGTGGCGGGTGCCTTGATGTACCTGGCCGACCATGGCGTTGCCTACCTGGGGACGGCCGCCACCCGCAAAACAGCGAGGGGGGCGGGTTATCACGGCGCCCTGATTTCCCATCGGATGGAACAGGCCAGGGCCCATGGCTGCCGTGTCATCGCCGCGACGGCGCTAGCCAACTCGCAAAGTCGGCGCAATCTGCAGCGGGCCGGCCTGATGCCATCCCATGCCCAAGCGCTGTACCGCCTGGCTGATACCTGAGGTTGGCGGCGCATTGAAATCAAGGGATTCGATCGTCAGTCAAGGCGTCGTTCCTATCCTGGGCCCACTCAGTTATTGCTGATGTATTCCCTTTTCTGGCCATCGTAGACATAGGTGACGTTATCGGCTGCCGCCAGGGGGCGGGTGCTGTCCGGTCCATCGAAGGTGGTGCCGCTGACGGTTACCTTCACCTGCGGCATCGGGCCTTGGTCGTCGACAAAACTCAGATCCCCTTTGCTGAAGGTGCAAGGCATCACGGCGCCCTCGTCGCACGCGGCCGAGTTGTCTTCGCCGGTGCGCACCTGGCCGACAAAGCTCCAGATCCAGCCGGTGTCATCCTCGGTTTTTTTCGGATTGAACGCGAACAGCGTGTAGCCCTTGAAGATGACGCCGCTGTCGAAGCTGGAGGTGGGCACCGCTAGCAGCAGGCGGCCATCGGTTGTGCGGTGTTCCAGGGCAGGGCGAGCGGGGTCGACGTCCTCCGGCTTTTCCCGGGCCCCGAAGAAGCCGATCTTGCGTTCGATATAACGCAAGGTATAGGCCTGAGCCTGGCCCGGGTGGGTGCGCTCGAATGTCGCCTGCGCCAGCCTGACCTGGACCTCGGGGGCGGCGAAGTCCTCGCCCTGGCGGGCGGCGCTGTCCCGGGTATGCCAGACGAACGCGGTGTAGTAATGCTTGCCGTCGAGGTCGAGCTCATGGCCATACCAGAACGTTGCGACGGCGCCGTTCTCCAGTTCCCCGGTGTCGGCCTGATCGTCGAGCGGGATGTTTTCCATCACGCTGAGCACTGCGCCGGGCGGAATCGGTGCGTCCTTGGCCTGGACCAGGGCAGGCGCCGCGAGGGCCAGCGTGGCCAAAACCCAACCGGCCAATACCTGGCCCAGGCCAGCATCCGTGCGCGAACGTGGCTTGATCTTGATTGTCATCGTTCAACATCCTTGTAGAGCCTGTAAAAAGCCTGGAGCAGCATCAGGTCCCGAGCCACAGCCGCTGCCTGTTTGATGAGGCGCGATCATATAGGCAGGGTTTTGTAACCGACAAGATGCTGGCAAAGGGCAATCGTTGGCCCCAGAACAACCTGCTCCAGTGCTATCGACATGGGTACGCAGATTCGTGGGCAGGACAGGGTGTTAAACAACGCCCGAGGGGCAACCGGTTTAGATGCGCCCGATTACAGTCCTCGAATGCATCTTCCGTACTACGACCATTTGCCCAAGTGCACGCTCTTTGGTCGCGTTCGACCTCAATAGATTGGACGCTGCTAGTTGCGGCTGTAATTCTGCGATTCTGCCCTTCGGGGGTGACCCTCAACGATAAGGAATCTCGGAATGCTCGGTTATTACGCGCACTACAGTCAGTACTACATCACCACCCTGATGATCGTCACTACGCTGTTCTTTGCTCTGCCGATCTTTATCGCACCCATTGCCTGGGCCCGGGCGATGCGTTGGACCATCCCCGAACATCAGCATCTGGCCATTTATTTTGGCCGCTGCCTGGGGGCTTTTATCCTGGTGGTGGAAGTGGCCATGTTGCGTTCAGCGACCACCGGCACCAGTTTCAGTTATGCCTTCGATATTCTCTTTGTGGTCTTCGCGTTGATGTTTGTGGTGCATGTCTACGGCGCGCTGAAACGCATCCAGCCTATTACCGAAACCCTGGAAATCGGCTTTTGGATGATTCTTTTCGTGCTTAACACGCTGTTCTATCCGGCGACCTCCATTACCCTTTGAGAACAGCGGATCAACCGTCTCTTAACGATCGGTAAGTGTTGGGGAAACCCACCGATCTTCTTCAATTCAGCGCACTTTCCACCGGCTCGGCCCATCGAGAGAACGGCTCGAAACGGGTGGCTAGGCTCACCCCGTAGTTGCGAGCAGCGCCTGGGCCTTTTTTTCAACCAGCCCGGCGCCCATGACCAGCATCTGCGGGAGATCGAGCTGGTCCTGCGCTGATGCGGGGCCCAGATGTTCGTCTCCCTGCCACAACTCTGTGGCGACGATTCTGCGATCCAGGCCGCATTGGGCGGCTGTGAGCGCCTGGTGGCCGACCTGCCGCCAACGCTGGGTGCGCAGGGGGGCTTTGGAGGTGTAAAGCACCAGGCCAAATCCGTCCGGCAGGTCCGCGGGCATCTGTGGTGCGCTGACGGTCGTTGCGTAGAGCCCAAGCAGGATGGTGTCTTTGTATCGTTGCGATACATACAAGACCTTGGCCGGTCGGAAGCCCCGGGCCAGGGGAATCAGGACAATGTCACCGACTGTGGTTTTTCCGGGTTTCATCAAGGTATCTCTTCAAGCAAATGGCGCAATGGGTGGGCTCAGGACACCGATTGCAGAAAACGCGTCAGGAGCTGCGCCGCTTCGTCCGGGGCCGCCTGCAACAGGCAGTGGGGGCCGTCGAGGGTAACCATCTGCGCATCCGGGCGCAGGCTTGCCACCCGTTCGCCAGCACGGGTTGGCACCAGACGATCCTGGCTGGCCCGCAGGTACAGCAGGGGGACGCGGCTGGCACGCAGTGCCTGGCTGACGTCCACCGCGACCACGGCCCTGAGCCGGGCCTGCATCACGCGCGGCGCGACCTGGGCCACCGCCTGGGCCAGGGACTGGCGCAGCGCCGGCGTAGCGAAGCTGCCGAGCAGGACAGTACTGATCGCCCCCAAGGGGGCCCGGGCCAGGGGCAGCAGCTTGAGCAGAAAGCTCAGGCGTCCCAATCGGGGCCTTGGATTGCATACAAAGCTGCAGCACAGCACCAGGCCCTTGAGCAATGGATTGTTCGCGGCGGCGATGGCCACGGCGATCGGGCCGGAAAACGACTCGCCGAGTACTACGAACGGTCGCGTCTGGGGCAGGGCCTGGCGAACCAGGGCTTGCAGGGCCGGATAATCCAGGGGCTGGTCCACCGGGTAGCGCAGCACGATCAGCTCGAAGCGCCCATCCAGGGCGGTTATCAGCGGCTGAAAAAGCTCTCCGGTGCCGTCCATGCCGGGCAGCAGGATCAGCGCCGGTGCGGTGGTTTCAGTCATGGCTATCGCTGTCCTTTGCGGGCGGTCGGTGCAGGTGCTCAAGGGGGCGTCGAGCGCGCGCAGCATAACAGGCTGAAAAGCTCCCTGGGCAAGGCGCGCGCTGTGCATCGGGAATCGCGCCGGGGGCCTTGGCTGAAAGGGCATAGGCGGGTGACCGATGAGCGTTCGGCATGCGCAGTTTTTCACAATTTTGAGTTAACTTTTGGTTACAGAATGTGGCTAAATTGCCAGCCTATGGCCAACTGCCAATGAGTGAGGCGGTTCTGCGCTTTTTTAATTCAGACGCTGCAATTTGCCCTTCAGCCATCGGTTTGCAGGGGCGCGGCATATTCTTTTCTGACGTGTGACGATTTCCGTGAAACTCATCATTGCAGCTGTTTATGTTCTCTCTGTCGCCTACGTCCACCTGCGCGGTCGTGTGCGCCATAAGCTGGGCCGCCAATTGAGTGATCACTCAAGCTTCCTGGCCCCGATCAACTGCTTCCTCTACCTGTTTTCGAAGAACCCCAACCGACCGTACCTGGACCCGACCCAATTCCCAGAGTTGCAGCCGTTGCAGGAGCACTGGGAGGAAATTCGCGCCGAAGGTCAGAACCTGCTCAGGGCAGGGGAGATCAAGCGTTCGGACACCTACAACGACCTGGGCTTCAACTCCTTTTTCAAAAGTGGCTGGAAGCGCTTCTACCTCAAGTGGTATGGCGACAGTCATCCATCGGCCATGAAGCTGTGCCCGCGTACCACCGAGCTGGTGCAAGGCATCGGCTCGATCAAGGCGGCGATGTTTGCCGAACTGCCGCCGGGCTCCAAGCTGGTGCGCCACCGCGACCCTTACGCCGGTTCCTATCGTTACCACCTGGGCCTGGACACACCCAACGATGATAGCTGTTACATCAATGTGGACGGCGAGAGCTACTCCTGGCGTGACGGCGAAGCGGTGATGTTCGACGAGACCTATATCCACTACGCGGAAAACGCCACCCAGCACAATCGCATCATCCTGTTCTGCGACGTCGAGCGGCCGATGAAGTACCGCTGGGTCGCGGCCTTCAATGCCTGGTTCAGCCGCACGGTGATGGCCGCTGCCGGTTCGCCCAACGATGCCGGGGACAAGACCGGTGGCCTGAATCGCGCCTTCAACAAGCTGTACAAGATCCGCTTGCGCGGCAAAGAGCTGAAGAAACGCAACCGCACGCGCTATTACCTGGAAAAGTGGGCCATCTTCGGCGGCCTGCTGTTGCTGTTCATCCTGATCTGATAGCACTCCGGGCCTGCGTTTCCACCTGATCGAAACTCATCGTCCCCTTCCAGATTGCCCGTGCCATGGGGGTCGCCCTTGCGGTGTGAGTCTTCAGGTGACCTGCGGCACTCGGCAACTGTTTCGCCTTTTAAAACACGATGATTCCCGGCCCAGGAGGGCTGCGGATACTCGGTGTTACAGGTTCTGACGGATTATTTAATTAACAAAGGCGAACCCCGGGCGTAGCGTGGACTCGAAACTGATATCTGGGTGCTACCGAAGAGGGCCATATGAACAGACTGATACGGGGGCTGGCTACGCTTGTCCTGGCAGGCTGTGCCAGCGCCGCCGTGCAGGCCGCGTCGCAGGCCAGCGCTGGCGAAGCGATACCATTGCTGGCGCAAAGCCTGCCCAATAGCGGCAACAACAACCCCTATAACAGCCCGACACGCCGGGCCAACCCCAACAGCATGCAGGGCACCCAACCCAGCGCCCCGGCTATCCGCGGGCCGAACACCGCTCCGGTGCCGCGTCCGGCCACCCTTGAAAACGGCGGCATTGGCAACGGTTACCCCCGCACCGGCACCTCGCCCAGAGTCGATCCGCCACCCCAACCCGGTAGCCGTGCCCCCCAATCGAATGACAGACGCTGAGCGCCGCCGAGGACGTTGATCGTCCTCGGTACGCCGGACGTTCAAGCAACGGAAGGAATAGTGCATGTTGCGTAAAACTCTCCTGGCCACGCTCTGCGCCAGTGTTTTCCTGACCACCGTACCCGTCGCCTCGGCTGCCACCGCGCAGCAATATGCCAGCGAGCAGGGCAACCTCAGCGTCACCCCGATCACCCAGAACCTCGATCACCCCTGGGCCCTGGCGTTCCTCCCGGACAGCCAGGGCATAATGGTGACCGAACGCCCAGGTCGCCTGCGCCTGGTCAACGCCGACGGCCGGATATCGGCGCCGCTGACCGGCGTGCCGCAGGTCTGGGCCAAGGGCCAGGGCGGCCTGCTGGATGTGGTGCTGTCGCCAGACTTCAAGCAGGACCGCATGGTCTACCTGTCGTACGCCGAGGGCGGCGGCGAAGGAGGGACCGCCGGGACGGCGGTAGGCCGTGGTCGGCTGGCCAGGGACCTGAAGAGCCTGGAAGGTTTCCAGGTGATCTTCCGCCAGGAGCCCAAACTCTCCACGGGCAATCACTTCGGCTCGCGGCTGGTGTTCGACCGTGACGGCTATCTGTTTATCACCCTGGGCGAAAACAACGATCGGCCGACGGCTCAGGACCTGGACAAGCTGCAAGGCAAAGTCGTGCGCCTTTTCGCCGACGGCAAGGTGCCGGACGACAATCCCTTCGTCGGCCAGAGCGGCGTGCGTCCGGAAATCTGGTCCTACGGCCACCGCAATCCCCAGGGCGCGGCGCTCAACCCCTGGAGCGGCACCTTGTGGGAGAACGAGCACGGGCCCAAGGGCGGTGATGAAATCAACCTCATCGAGCGCGGCAAGAACTACGGCTGGCCCCTGGCGACCCACGGCATCAATTATTCCGGCCAGCCGATCCCCGAAGCTCAGGGGCAGCGTGCGCCGGGCACCGTGGCCCCGCATCATGTCTGGGAACAGTCCCCCGGCGTCAGTGGTATGGCGTTCTATGACGGTGACCGCTTCAAGGCCTGGCAGCACAACGTGTTTATCGGCGCGCTGGCCTCACAGGCGTTGATCCGCCTGCAGTTCGACGGTGACCAGGTGGTGCATGAGGAGCGCCTGCTCGGCGAACTCAAGGCGCGCATCCGCGATGTGCGCCAGGGGCCGGATGGGTACCTCTATGTCTTGACCGACGAGGACAAGGGCGGGTTGTACCGCGTAGGCCTGGACTGACTGCCGGCAGCGCCGGGGCCAGTCTCACGGCTGGCCTGCGGCGCCTGGGGGGCGTACAGCACCACCGCAGCCCGCAGCTTGCTGCTGCCGAAACTGCACATTTTGGCGAATTCGGCGTGGCTTACCGGCAAATGCTGGCAGTCCACGGCCTGGCGATGCTGGCTGTGGTCGACGTCCGGGTCGTGCAGGTAGACAAAATCCCCATCACAGTCGGTGACCATCACCCAATGCGGCGCCTTGGAGCGGGTCAGGCGATAACTGCTGATCAGCACCAGGGGCTGCCCGCCGTCGTGCAGCAGGCGCGGCAGGTCTAGCGGCCCGCCCAGCACTTGCTGCACCGTGCTCAGGGCCAACTGCGCACAGAATTCTTCGTGCACCAGGCGCATGACGTCCTTTTTACGCTCGTCACGTACGCCGTTGAGAAACAGCGGGCCCACCGTATTGACCTGTAACCTTACCCGGAACCCCCGCCGCCAGGCAGCCAGAGCCAAGCCCTGCGGGCTGCAGCCGCCATGGCCTGCGGTCATGAACACGGTGGTGGCCTCACGCCAGATCTGCAACTCTTCGCGGCGCTCCAATAGTCGGCCCGGTTGCAGGGCGCCCATGGCCATCAGCAGGCAGGCTGGGCCGCAGGTGAAGTCGGTGGTTTGGGGGTAGTAGGGCACGCGGATGCTGCGGGTCTCGCGGTGCTGCAGGATGCGTTTTTCCAGGCGCAGGGCATCGGCGTGGTCCTGGTAATAGTCGTGGATCAGGGCAAAGCGCCGATAGCCGTTGCGCTCGTACAGGGCAATTGCTGACGGGTTGTCGCTGCGCACCTCCAGGCGCAGGTAGGCGCAGTCATGGTCCAGGGCCCGGGCCTCGATCTCTTGCAGCAGGCGCTGCCCCAGGCCCTGGCCCCGGGCCTGCACGGCGATGGCGATCGAATACAGGCGCGCCAGTGAAGTGCCACGGTGAAACAGCACCAGGGCGTAGCCCTGAATGCTTCCCTGCTGTTCGGCAACGATCAATTGGCCGTGGGCCCGGCTGATCATCCATTGGAAGCTGCGCGGCGTCAGTCGGTCGCTGGTGAAACATTGCTGTTCCAGCGCCAGCAGATGTGGCAGGTCGTCGAGGGTTGCAGTGCGAAAGACAAGATCCATATAACCGCCGTAAAAGTTGCGTAATGAAACGGGACTTTTAAAAAACTTCATGCTTAATAGAAACGGTCTTGTTCTTCAGCGGATCAATCACTATGTCAGCGGTACAGAGTCAATGGCGTGAAGTATCCGAGCAAAGTTTGCCGGAAACAATAACGACAACTGCTTATTTTTCCGAGGCGGCTAGAACTTCCAGCCAGCTGGTTATTATTGTCGAGCGCAAAGAGGACTGGGCGTCCTACTTCCCCAGCGAAGACCTGGTCACCGCTCAGGAGTACCTTGAGCAAACCCGTGGCAACGAGCCGGGCAAGCGGGTCCAGGTGATCAACCTGTGCCGCAGCTACAAGTACCTGGGCCATGGTTACTACTGTTCGTTGCTGGCCGAGGCACGGGGCCATCGGGTAATTCCTTCGGTGCGGACCATCAGTGAGCTGACCCGAAAATCGCTGTATGGGCTGGCGTTGGATGACCTGGATAAAACCCTGGAAAAAGCCTTGAGTAATCATGCTTACAGTGACACCGAAGCCTTTACCCTGACCCTGTACTTCGGCAAAAGTATGATCGAGCCGTTGCAGGATTTGGCGCGCCAGTTATTCGAATTGTTTCCCTGTCCGATACTCTTAGTTGATTTCAAGAGAACTAACGGCTGGCACATTGAAGGGGTCAAGTCCGGCACCTTGCATAAAGTGCGCGACGATCAGGAAGATCAATTCGCCAATGCCCTGGACAGTTTCAGCCGGAAGATCTGGCGCTTGCCACGCTCGCGGCGCATGGCCCGTTATGACCTGGCGATCTTGCATGACCCGCAGGAAGCGTTGCCGCCGTCCAATGCCCTGGCCCTGGAGCGTTTTATCCGGGTCGGCAAGGGGCTGGGCATTGATGTCGAGTTGATCGAGAAAAAGGATTACGCGCGCCTGGCCGAATACGACGCCTTGCTGATCCGCGAAACCACCAGTGTCGACAACCACACCTACCGCTTCGCGAAAAAGGCCGAGAGCGAGGGGCTGGTGGTGATGGACGACCCGGCCTCGATCCTGCGTTGCACCAACAAGGTGTACTTGACCGACCTGCTCAAGAGTCATCAATTGGGCATGCCGGCCACCGAGATCCTGTACAAGGAGCGACCGCAGGACTTCGAACGCGTGGGCGAGCGTCTGGGGTTCCCGCTGGTGCTGAAGATCCCCGACGGTTGTTTCTCCCGTGGGGTGATCAAGGTCGAAAGCCAGCAGGCGCTGCTGGAGGCCACGGCCGAGTTGTTCGAGCATTCGGTGTTGTTGCTGGCCCAGGAGTTTTTCTACACCGAGTACGACTGGCGTATCGGCGTGCTCAACCGCAAGCCGATCTTTGCCTGCCAGTACTTTATGTCCAAGGGCCACTGGCAGATCTACAACCACAAGGCCAAGGGCCAGGACATCAACGGCGAGTGCCGGACCCTGGCGGTGCACGAGGCGCCGCGAGCGGTGGTGGAGCTGGCGGTGAAGACCGCCAACCTGATCGGCGACGGGCTGTATGGGGTCGATCTCAAGCAGTCCGGCGACAAGGTGGTGGTAATCGAGGTCAACGACAACCCGAACATGGACGCCGGCATCGAAGACGCCTACCTGCAGGACGACCTGTATTCCCTGGTGCTTGAGGAGTTCGTCCGACGCCTGGAGCTCAAGCGCCGCGGCCAGGCCTGGTGAGTTCGCGATGATCCAGAGCTACCGGTTGGACCAGGGGCGCCTGCTGCCCGTGCAGCGGCTGGACGCCGCAGTGATGCTGTTCTGCAACCCCGACCTGGGCGAGCGCGACCTGCTGCACAGCGCGTTCAAGCTCGATGAACATGCTCTGGCCTCGGCCCTGGACCCGGACGAGGTGTCGCGTATCGAGTTTCATCCCGACAACCTGTTCCTGATCTGGAAGCGCCCGGAAAACTACTCCGGCGGCGGCAGCCTGGCGTTCGAGGTGTCGTCCTGCGGCTTGCTGTTTTCCCCGGATCGCCTGCTGGTGATCGCCACCGACGACGGCCAGCTCGACGGCCTGGGCCAGCGCCAGGCCCTGCACACCCCGCTGGATGTGCTGCTGGACCTACTGCTGAGCAATATTCATCACTATCTGGGGCACCTGAAGGTGATCAAGATGGTCGCCCGGGAGTTGCAGCAACAGTTCAACGCCTCCATGGAAAACCGCCACCTGGTGCAGATGTTCAACCTCAGCGAAAGCCTGATTTATTACATCAATGCGATCCACAGCAACGGCGCGGTGCTGACGAGGTTGCGCAACCATGCCGAGAAGGAACAGTTCAGCCCGCAGGCGGTGGGCCTGATCGATGACCTGATCATCGAAAACAACCAGTGCTACAAGCAGGCGGAGATCTACTCCACGGTGTTCTCCGGGTTGATCGATGCCCGCGGCAACCTGATGAACAACAACATGAACAGCCTGTTGCGCAAGCTGACGCTGATCAACGTGGTGTTTCTGCCGCTCAACCTGGTGGCCAGTATCGGCGGCATGTCGGAGTTCAGCATGATGACGGCGAGCACGCCGTGGTGGGTGTCGTACCCGTTGTTCCTCAGCGCCATGGGCCTGGGGGCGGGGGCCATGGTGCTGGGACTGAAGCGGTTGGCGAAAACCCCTTGAGCAGGGATCTAGCCGGGAGGTGCTTCAGATAAAACGCTGTGTGCTGGAGAAAAGTCCGTTGACGGGGCGGCCTTTTGCCGGGTAATTTCCGGGCATGACTTCCCCAGCATTCCGTTCCCAGCCAAGCATTATTACCGCCATTCCTTATTGGCGGGCTTGCTGACGAATGCACCCAACCCGCCCTGGAGGCGGGTTTTTTCTCTCTGTCTTCCGGGCTTCGAACACACCCCAGGAGACCTCCCATGACCCGCGCCAACCGCCCAGCCCCGCCACTGGGGCTGCTTGAAGGCTATGTGAAGAAAATCCTCGCGGCGCCGGTCTATGACCTGGCGGTGCGCACGCCGCTGCAACAGGCGCCGGCCCTGTCCCAGGCGCTGGGCAATCAAATCCTGCTCAAGCGCGAAGACCTGCAACCGACCTTTTCCTTCAAGATCCGCGGCGCCTACAACAAGCTGGCCCAGCTCAGCGAGGCCCAGCGCCAGCGCGGGGTGATTACTGCCTCGGCCGGCAATCACGCCCAGGGCGTGGCCCTGGCGGCGCGAGAGTTGGGGATCGAAGCGACCATCGTCATGCCCACCAACACCCCGGAACTGAAGGTGATCGGGGTCCGCAGTCGGGGCGCCACAGCGGTGCTGCACGGCCCGAGCTTTCCGTTTGCCCTGGCCTACGCCCTGGAACTGGCGGAGCAGACCGGGCGCACCTTTGTCTCGCCGTTTGACGACCCGCAGGTGATTGCCGGGCAGGGCACCGTGGGCATGGAGATCCTGCGCCAGCAGCCCGGGGCGCTGGATGCGATCTTTGTGCCGGTGGGCGGGGGTGGACTGATCGCCGGAATCGCTGCCTATGTCAAATACCTGCGCCCCGAGGTGCGCATTGTGGGCGTGGAATCCGAGCATTCCAATTGCCTGCAAATGGCGCTGGAGGCGGGGGAACGGGTGGTTCTGCCCAGCGTCGGCACCTTCGCCGATGGGGTCGCGGTGGCTCAGGTCGGCGCCCACGGGTTCGAGATCTGCCGCCACTATGTGGATGAGGTCTTGACCGTCAGCAATGACGAACTCTGTGCCGCGATCAAGGATATCTACGACGATACCCGCTCGATCACCGAACCTTCCGGCGCCCTGGCCGTGGCGGGGATCAAGCGGTACGTGGCGCAGCGCCAGGTGCGCGGACAAACCCTGGTCGCCATCGACTCGGGGGCCAATATCAACTTCGACAGCCTGGGCGGGATTGCCCAGCGTGTCGCCCTGGGCAATGCAGTGCCAGCCTGATCAGGCCAGCAGCGGGCGCATGAAACTGCGTTCGTAGCTGAGGATGAATTTCTTCTCCAGCAGCGAATCCACCAGGGCCAGGCTTTGGGGGTCGGTGAGGGCGATGTGGCGGTAGCTCTCGTAGTCGGTCAGGGACGGAAAGCTGAACAGGCAGTAGGCGATATTGCTGGCGCCTTCGGACGGCAGGAAATAGCCGTGATGGGTGCCGCCGAGGCGTTCGACCACCTCGATCCAGGCTTTGGCGTAGGCCTCGAATTCGGTGAGTTGGTATGGATCGATCACGTATTTGACATGGCAGGTAATCATGTTTGGCATTCCTTGGCGGTCGACGGCGACCTGAATCGGTTGCGGGCGCAGCACCGGTCGCTGCGTTACTCGACGCGGGCGTTGGCGATTTTTTTCCCGGCGCTCCAGATCCGGTAACGCACTTCCACATCCTTGGGGGCGTAGATCACGATGGGCAGCTTTCTGTTGTAGCGCAGCATGAACCCTTCACCGATCACCGGAACGAACGCGCGATGGCTTTTGCCATCGGGGCAGGCCATCAGGGTCGTCATGGGGCCAGTCACTTGCTCCAGGCGGTAGTACGGATAGCCCCAGCCTTCGAGGGTCCGCTCCTGCAAGTTGCCCCCCAGGCGTTGCTGGTTGCAGTCCACGGTCAGGGTCTTGCCCGCCAGGATTTCAACCTTGTACTCCTGTTCCTGGGGTTGCTTGGGCAGGTGGATGACTTGGCGGCTGAACGCGGATTCAGCCTTGGGGAAGGGGGCTATGTCTTCGAGTTTGGCGGCGGTGGCCAGTGATGAAACACCCCACAGCAGCAGGGCAACAGCAGCGGAATGAAAGGGTATCGAGCGCATGACGCCTCCTTGCGGATAAAAAAGAACGACCCACTCGTTTGCGTGGATCAGGGCCGGGGCCCGGGCCAGGCATTCTTACCGGCTCCCTTGGATCAATGCAAACCGTCCGTCCGCAGTCTGGCAATTTGCAGGGCGCAAGGGGGCCTTTCTTGCAGATTGCATGATCTCGTAATGATGTTTATGGCCCAAGTCCTTGATTGCCCAAGACATGGCCGGTGGTCGCCATGGGCATGTTCCATGCTTCTCCTACCCACAAGCCTGAGCACTGCGTCACGCCCGGAAAATGCCGCGCCAGGAAAAACCATCCAAACGGATCGATCCTGCACACAGGCGGGCAAACCAGGCAAAAAGCGTGGAGCTCAGAGCGAAAAAGAATTTAGCGGGAGCGGGAAAGCGGCCTAGTCTTGGAGGTGGCCCTGTCTTCATGGACGTTCAAGACAGGGGCCGGATCGCACTCGAACACGGAAGTCATTGCAGCCCTGCTGTGTTGTCCATTCATTGGTCGTCTCAAATAAAGGAGAGAGTCGCCATGTTTTTATCTGCCCTTGAACTACGCAACATTATTGAAAGCAGTTTTCTGCCCAAACGCTGTCAATGCACCTTGAGCCCGGACTTGTCCATGACGGTGAAAGTCTTTGGCGACCATCAAACCGACCGCGTGGACCTGGTCGTCACCGGCATCGATGCTTCGGGCCTCAACGGTAGTCGAGCCATCAACGATCTGATCGCCGAATTACGCTATGACCTGGCCCACAATCCAGGCCAGCAGAACCTGCCCCAGAGAGCCCGCGCCTACTAGCCAAGCAGTGGGTCGCCAGGGTTTATCGCTGTACGTCCGGCTTGGGTAGCCCCCAGGCCAGGGCGTTTTTTTTTGCCATGCAAGGCTGCGCCTAACCGGCTTTTCGGTCAGGCCCATGCGTTATTTCAACTCGCCGATTCGACAGCGCTCCGGGCACGCCTAGGCCTGATTCAGTTCTGATCGATGCAGGCTTCGGACAGCTTCCTGTAACTGATGTCTTCGAGTTTTCCGGCGTTGTCGATGAACTTCATGTCAGCCGTGACCACCTTGCATTCCAGGGTCGTAGGCTCGGTCATCGACACCACCTTGGTCACGTGCAGGGGCATGCCGTAGTGATAGGGCACGGCTTGTGAGGGGGTGGTATCGGCCTGGGCCAAGCCGGTAGCGCCAGTCATGGCCAGTGCTGCGCCGAGCAGCAGGATACGCGCGTTCATAATGAATCTCCGATGCAGACAAGAGGTCGCTCAGCGCCGGATGGCCGCTGAACCTGCCGCGGAGGGCATCAGAACTATCTGAGCGAGCGCGGTCCAGGACAGCGTTGGACCGCGAGATTAACCAATGATTAAGTAATGAGCTAAGCAGTTCACGCTTGGTCACCTGATGCCCACCCTCAAACAGGCGCCCCGGCAGACTGAAACCGCCAACGCCGTCAGACTAAGGTCGGGTTTGGTGTCATAAAGCCATCTGCGATCATTTCCGGTCCCATTGATTAAATCAATTTTGCCCTTCCATCCGAATTCGCCGGCTGGATGGGGTTGCTTGTTTTTATCGTTGTATCGATTGGCTGTTGGAGCTTTTTCATGTGTTGCCCATTTTCTTTGTCACCTGCGCGCCCAGTCCTGGGCTTAGGCGCGGCCTTGCTCTGCGCCGGTTTTGCCGGCCACGTCCGTGCTGAAGGTTTTTTCGAGGACAGCAGTGCGCGTCTGGAGTCGCGCACGGTGTACTTCAACCGAGATCTGCGTGACGGTCACGCCAGCGCCGCGCAAGGGGCCTCCAAGCGTGAGGAGTCGGCCCAGGGGTTCATCCTCAACCTGCAATCGGGTTACACCCAGGGCACCTTTGGGTTTGGCCTCGATGCCCTGGGCATGCTCGGGCTCAAGCTCGACTCCAGCCCTGACCGCAGCAACAGCGGGCTGTTGCCGTCCCACGGCCAGGACCCCAGGGGTTCCGAGGATCAATACGCCAAGCTGGGGCTGACGGCCAAGGTGCGCTTCTCCCGCAGCGAGCTCCGATATGGCGCGTTGCTGCCGGACTTGCCATTGCTCAAGTACAACGACGGTCGCCTGTTGCCGACCCTGTTCAACGGAGCCCTGCTGACCTCCCGGGAGCTACAGGATCTGACGTTTAGTGCCGCGCGCCTGGATCGCTACACCGCCCGTGATTCCACCGATGCCCAGGACATCCGTGTGCATTGCAAGAACAAGCGCTATGCCTGCAACACCACGGCCGATCACTTCGACAGTTACGGGGTCGATTACCGCTTCAACGAGCGCCTGAGCGCCCAGTACCACTATGCGCAACTGGACGACGTTTACCGCCAGCACTTTATCGGCCTGCTGGCCAACCAGCCCCTGGGCAGCGGCGTGCTCAAGGCCGACCTGCGCCTGTTCAAGAGTGCCGACAGTGGCGCCCAGCGTGCCGGTTCCATCGATAACCGGGCCTTGAGCGGCATGCTTGGCTACGCCATCAGCGGCCATACCTTCAGCGCGGGCTGGCAGCGCATGAATGGCGAGAACTCCATGCCGTATCTGGATGGCAGCAACCCGTACCTGGTGAACTATGTCCAGGTCAACGATTTCGCTGCCGCCCAGGAGCGTTCCTGGCAACTGCGTTATGACTACGACTTCAAGGCCCTGGGCCTCAATGGCCTGAGCGTCCTCACCCGTTACGTCAGCGGCGACCACATCAGCGTGCCAGGCAGTGCCCAGGCCGGTCGGGAGTGGGAGCGCGACAGCGAGCTCAAATACGTGGTGCAGCAGGGCCATTTCAAGGGCCTGAACCTGCGCCTGCGCAATGCCACGTATCGCAGCAACTACGAGAAGTTCGCCCGGGATACCGACGAAACCCGGCTGATCCTGAGCTACAACTTCTCGGTCCTGTAGCGGCTGGAGCCTCAGGCCAGTTGCTGGCGATAGGGCAGATCCGGCCCGGTGCGGGTACAGGTCAGGGCGGCGGCGCCAACGGCAAAGTCGAGCAGGGCCTCGACCTGGGCTTTGCTCAGTTGCGCCAGGCCTGCGGGCGAATCCAACTGCTGCTCGGTCAGCCAGGCAATCAAGGCGGCCTGGAAGGTGTCGCCGGCCCCCACGGTGTCGGCAATTGCCACTTGGCGTGCCGGCACCGACCAACTGCCATGGGCGCGGCTGAAAACGGTCGCGCCCTGGCCGCCCCGGGTCAGGAACGCCAATTGGCAGCGCTGCTGGAGCCAGCCCTGGATCACGGCGGCAGGGTCCTGGTCGGGATAGAGCAGGCCGAGGTCCTCGTCGCTGACTTTGATCAGGTCGGCGTGGGGCACCAGGCTGCCGATACGCTGGCGCCACAGGCCGATATCAGGCTGCGGGTTGAGCCGGACATTGGGGTCAAGGCTGATCAGGCGCTGGCCGCTTTCGCGTTGCACCAGGGCTTGCAGGGTGTCGCCGATCGGCTGCACCACCAAGGAAAACGAGCCGATATGCAAGCCGCGTACGTCACCGCCCAAGGTGGGCAGGTGGCTCGGTTGCAGTTGGCGGTCGGCGCAGCCTTCGCCGCGAAAGCTGTACTCGGGGGAGCCGTTAGCCCCCACGGCCACCATGGCCAGGGTGGTGGGAGCCTCGAACTGCACCAGGAACTCGGTGCGCACGCCTTCCTCCTGCAACACCTGATGCAGCCGGCGACCGAGGAAGTCGCTGGACAGGCCGGCCAGCAGGCCGACATCGACCCCGAGCCGCCGCAGGCCCACGGCCACGTTGAACGGCGAACCGCCGGCAATGGCCTGGTAGTTCACCTTTGAGGCCTGGCCACTGGCGTGATCCTTGCTGAAGAAATCGAACAGCGCTTCACCGCAAACTAGGTACATAAGTCATTACTCATCAATGGGTTACGAGTTTAAATTGAAGTAATTTAAAAGATGTGTGGATTGCCGTTTTAGTAGAAATAAATCCTTATAAAGCAACTAGATATAAAACTATCTTCATGTGATTTGTCTTTTGTGGGCAGTATTCTTCGACCCCGCAACGCTGCACGCGACCCATCATGGCCTGCATTGCAGGCTGTGGTGATGGGGGTTTATGACTAAAAATACTTATTAATCAAATAGATGAAACATTATTGTGATGTCGTTTGTAATACTCGTGATAGGCGCTGACATTCGCCGCAATCGGCCGTGTTTCGCTGCCCGGGTCCAGCCTTACACAGCGTTCGCACAAGTCGCCAAGGCTGGTGTTGGTCCCGCTCTGCCGGGCCTGGCACCAGGCGGCCTGGATCGCCGCGCCCAGGGCCGCTGCTTCGGTCTGCTGGGTGCAGACCACCGGGGTGTCCATGACGTCGGCGACGATCTGGCGCCATACCGGGCTTTTCGAGCCGCCGCCGATCAGGCGGATGCTGCGGCTTTGCAAACCATTGTTGCGCAGCAGGTCCAGACCATAGCGCAGGCCGAAGGTGGTGCCTTCCACCACGGCGCGGCACAGATTAGCCTGGGTCAGGTTGTCCATGGTCAGCCCCAGCAGGCTGCCGGTGGCGTGGGGCAAGGGGGGCACCCGTTCGCCATTGAGGAACGGCAGCATGCACACGCCTTGGGCGCCGATCGGTGCCTCCTGCACCCGCCGGTTGAAGGTTTCCAGGTCCAGGCCCAGCAGCTCGCGCACCGCGCCGGTGGCGTTGGTCAGGTTCATGGTGCAGATCAACGGCAGCCAGCCGCCACTGGAGGAACAGAAGCTCGCGACCGAGGCGTCGCTGCTGACCTGGGGCCGGTCGGCATAGGCGTACACGGTGCCGGACGAGCCGAGGCTGATGGTGATCGCCCCCGGCTGGATATTGCCGGTGCCGATGGCGCCCATCATGTTGTCGCCGCCACCGCTGGAAACCACGGCAGCAGGGTTGAGCCCCAGTTGCCGGGCGATGTCCGGGAGGATGGTGCCCACCGCCTGCGCGGATTCGATCAGCGGTGGCAGTGCCGCCTGCAAACGTCCGCTGGGGTCGATATGGGCCAGCAGTTCCAGGTCCCACTGGCGGCTGCGCACATTGAAGTAACCGGTGCCCGAGGCATCGCCGTATTCGCTGCAGGCGCGCCCGGTGAGCCAGAAGTTCAGGTAATCGTGGGGCAGCAAGATTCGCGCGATACGGGAGAACAGCTGCGGATGTTGCTCCTTGGTCCACAGCAGCTTGGACACCGTGTAGCCCGGGGCGATCACCAGGCCCAGACGTTCCAGCGAGCCTGACTCACCTCCCAGCCAGGCCAGCAGCCGGTCGTTTTGCGCGGTGGATTCGGTGTCGCACCACAGTTTGGCCGGCCGCAGCACCTGGCCCTGGTCGTCGAGCAGCACCAGGCCGTGCTGTTGCCCGGAAACGCCGATGCCGAGGATCTGCTGACCATCGACCCCCGCCGCCTGCAAGGCTTGTGCGGTGGCCTGGCGGAAGGCTTGCAGCCATTGCTGGGTGTCTTGCTCGCGCCGGCCGTTGGCGCCACTGATCAGGCTATGGGGGGCCGCGCCCAGGCCCAGTACCTGACCGCTGTGGGTGTCGAGAATAATTGCCTTGGTGCCCTGGGTGCCGCAGTCGATCCCCAGAAACAGCTGATGTGTGGTCATGAGTCCCCCTGCGCAAACGATGAAATCCGGTGTTTTCAGGGCTGGTTGGCCAGCAGCCGTTCCAGGGTCCCGGTCACACCGTGCTCGCGCAGGCTGGCCAGGCAGCGTTCGAAGGCGGCGACAAAGGCCGGCGAGCGGGCAAGGGCGCTGCCGAATATTTCCTCGACCCCCAGTAGGCGTTCGGTCAGCAGCGCATCGTCGGCCACCAGGCCCTGGCAGAACTCGGCGCGTGGGTCGGGGATGTTGTAGCGCGTGCCGTTTTCGTCGACGCCCTTGAGGTACAAGGCCCAGGCCGCCACAACCAGGGCCGCGCGCTCGGTGTCGCGGCCGTCGGCCAGCAGACGGTTAAGGGTGGGTACGGTGAACTTGGGGAATTTCGACGAACCGTCGGAACAGACCCGCTCCAACTGGTCGGCAATCGCTCGATTGGAGAAGCGCGCCACCAGGGTGTCTTTGTAGTCGGCCAGGTCGATGCCCGGCACCGGCGCCAGTTGCGGGGTCACGTCCAGGTCCATATAGGCGCGCATGTAGGCGACGAACAGCGGGTCGGCCATGGTCTCGTGGACAAAGCGATAGCCCTTGAGGAACCCCAGGTAGGTCAGGGCCAGGTGGCTGCCGTTGAGCAGTTTGATTTTCATCTCTTCGTAGGGCGTGACGTCGTCGGTGAATTGCACGCCGACCTGTTCCCAGGCTGGGCGGCCATTGACGAACTTGTCTTCCAGCACCCACTGCACAAAGGGTTCGCAGACCACCGGCCAGGCATCATCGACCCCGTGCTGGTCGTGCAACTGCAAGCGGTGAGCGGTGCTGGTCATGGGGGTGATGCGGTCGACCATGGCGTTGGGAAAGCTGACGTTGGCGGCAATCCAGTCGTGGAGGTCGGCGTCGCGCAGGGCGGCAAACGCCAGCAGCGCCTTGCGGGTCACGGCGCCGTTGTGCGGCAGGTTATCGCACGACATCAGGGTAAAGGCCGGGGTGCCGGCGGCCCGGCGCTTGGCCAGGGCCGCGCAGAGAAAGCCGAACACGGTTTTCGGCTGGCTCGGGTGGGCCAGGTCGTGCTGGATCTGCGGCAGGTGGGCCATGAACTCGCCGTTGCTGTCGTCGATGCAGTAGCCGCCCTCGGTGATGGTCAGGGACACAATGCGGATCTCGGGGCTGGCCAGCTTGTCGATCAGAGGCTGGGCGCCGTCCTCGGCCAGCAGCATGTCGCGGATCGCGCCGATGACCCGGACCTCGGTGGCGTCGCCATCGCCGAGTTCGAACAGGGTGAACAGGTAGTCCTGTTCCTTCAGGTCATCCCGCGCGCGGCGGTCTTCGGCGCGCAGCCCGACCCCGCAGATGGCCCAGTCCAGGCCGCTGCCGGTGTTCATCAGAGCATCGGTGTAATACGCCTGGTGCGCGCGGTGGAAACCGCCGACGCCGATATGGGCGATGCCTTGGCGCGTGTCGTCCAGGACGTAGGCGGGCAGTTGCACGGGGGCGGCGAGGCGGTGCAGGTTGGCGTGGTTGAGTTTCATCGCAGGTTCTCGGCTATCAGGCGGCGGCGCGCAGCGGGCGGGTCAGCGCCACGCCGTCGGCATCGAATAAATGGCAGTGTTCGGCGTCCAGGTGCAGGCTCAGGGCTTCGCCGTAGCGGCTGGCCAGGTCGCCGCGCACGCGCATGGTCAGGGCTTCGCCGGAAGCGGTCAGCACGTGGCAGAAGGTGTCGCTGCCCAGGCGTTCGCTGACATCGGCGGTGACCTGCAGGGCGCAATCGCCGGCGTGGGCCAGGTTCAGGTGTTCCGGGCGGATGCCCAGGGTCACGGCGCCGCCGACGTTCAGCTTGGCGCCGCTCAGGGGCAGGCTGATGCGGGTGCCGGCGTCCAGCAGCACTTCGCAGCCTTGGCTGTCGATCCGGGTCACCCGGCCCTTGAGAAAGCCCATCTTTGGTGTGCCCAGGAAGCCCGCGACAAACAGGTTGGCCGGCTGGTGGTAAAGCTCCAGGGGCGAGCCGACCTGTTCCACGCGGCCGCTGTTGAGCACCACCACCTTGTCCGCCAGGGTCATGGCTTCGACCTGGTCGTGGGTCACATAGATCATGGTTGCCTGCAGTTCCTTGTGCAGCCGTGCCAGTTCCAGGCGCATCTGCACCCGCAGCGCGGCGTCGAGGTTGGACAAGGGCTCATCAAACAGGAAAATCTTCGGATTTCGCACGATGGCGCGACCAATAGCGACTCGCTGGCGCTGGCCGCCGGACAGCTGCTTGGGCTTGCGTTCAAGCATCGGCCCCAGTTCGAGGATCCGCGCCGCCTCGTTGACCTTTTTCTCGACCTCGGCCTTGGCCACCCCGGCCAGGTCCAGTGCAAAGGACATGTTTTTGCGCACGCTCATGTGCGGGTACAGGGCATAGGTCTGAAACACCATGGCCAGGTCGCGCTTGGCTGGGCTGACCTCGGTGATGTCGCGCCCGTCGAGCTCGATGGTGCCGCCGCTGACTTCCTCCAGCCCGGCGATCAGCCGCAGCAGGGTGGACTTGCCGCAGCCCGAGGGGCCGACGAACACCACGAACTCCTTGTCGTTCACCTCAAGGTCGATGCCCTTGATGATGGAGAAGCCTTCGAAACCTTTTTGCAGATTGTTGATTTTCAGGTGGGCCATGACGGGCCTCCGCTTCTAAATTCGTTGTTGTTTGAAGGCGCGGTTATTTCACCGCGCCAAAGGACAGGCCTCGAACCAGTTGCTTCTGGCTGATCCAGCCAAAGATCAGGATCGGCGCACAGGCCAGGGTCGACACGGCGGACAACTTGGCCCAGAACAAGCCTTCGGGGCTGGAGTAGGAGGCGATCAGCGCGGTCAACGGTGCAGCATTGGAGGAGGTCAGGTTCAGCGACCAGAAGGCCTCGTTCCAACACAGGATCAGCGACAGCAGTACGGTCGAGGCCAGGCCACCCTTGGCGATCGGCAGCAGCACCCGGAGCATTTCCTGCAACAGGGTGGCGCCGTCCAGGCGCGCGGCCTCGAGGATGTCCTTGGGGATGTCCTTGAAGTAGGTGTAAATCATCCAGACCACGATCGGCAGGTTGATCAGGGTGTAGATGATGATCAGCGCGAGCCGCGTATCCAGCAGGCCAAAGCTCTTGGCCAGCAGGTAGATCGGCATCAGTACGCCCACCGGCGGCAGCATCTTGGTCGACAGCATCCACAGCAGCGTGCCCTTGGTGCGCTGGGTTTCGTAGAAGGCCATGGAGTAGGCCGCCGGCACCGCAATCAACATCGCCAGGGCCGTGGCGCTGAAGGAAATCACCACCGAGTTCCAGGCAAAGGCGAAGTAGTTGCTGCGCTCGTTGATGTGCAGGTAGTTCTCCAGGGTCGGGGTGAAGATGAACTGCGGCGGCGTGGCAAAGGCGTCGATTTCGCTCTTGAAGCTGGTCAACACCATCCAGAAGATCGGGAAGAAGATCAGGATCGCGATGGCCCAGGCCAGGGTGCCGAGCAGCAGGCTTTGCAGGCGGCGGGATTGTTGGAGCGTCATGGCGCGGCCCTCAAGGCTTGTCAGTCAGGTTTTTGCCGAGCATGCGGACCAGGATGATCGCCGCGATATTGGCGATCACTACCGCGATCAAGCCGCCGGCCGAGGCCATGCCCACGTCGAATTGCACCAAAGCCTGGTTGTAGATCAGGTAGGCGAGGTTGGTCGAGGCGTAGCCGGGGCCGCCATTGGTGGTGGTGAAGATTTCGGCGAACACCGAGAGCAGGAAGATGGTTTCGATCATCACCACCACCGCGATGGGCCGCGCCAGATGCGGCAGGGTCAGGTGCCAGAAAATCGCGATCGGCCCGGCCCCGTCCAGGCGCGCGGCTTCCTTCTGTTCCTGGTCCAGGGACTGCATGGCGGTCATCAGGATCAGGATCGCGAAGGGCAGCCACTGCCAGGACACAATGATGATGATCGACAGCAGCGGGTAGTGCGCCAGCCAGTCCACGGGCTCGGCGCCGAACAGCTTCCACAGGGCGGCGAGAATCCCCGACACCGGGTGGAAAATCAGGTTTTTCCAGATCAGCGCGCCGACCGTGGGCATGATGAAAAACGGCGAAATCAGCAGCACCCGTACCAGGCCGCGACCGAAAAACTCGCTGGCCTCCAGCAAGGCGCTGATCAATACCCCGAACACCACACTGATCAGCAGCACGCTGCCCACCAGCAACAAGGTGTTAGTGGCACCGGGCAGGAAGCCCGAGTCGGTGATGAAGTAGGTGAAGTTTTCCAGGCCGACGAATTGGTTTTCGCCGGGGTAGAGCAGGTTGTAGCGAATCAGCGAAAAGTACAGGGTCATGCCCAGGGGCACGATCATCCACAGCAGCAACACGGCCACCGAGGGGCTGACGAGGAACCAGCCGGGGTTGCTCAGGCGGCTTTTACGCGGCGTGTCCGGGGTAGCGGTTTGCAGGCGGGCAGTGGTGGTATTCATGGTGATCAGGACCGATTAGAGACAGGTACGCAAAGCCCTTGTAGGAGCGAGCTTGCTCGCGAAGGTATTCCAGCCGCATTGCCGCGATGGATGTACCTTTTTCGCGAGCAAGCTCGCTCCTACAGGTGGTGGGGGTTACTTGGGATAACCAGCCCGCTTCATTTCGCGTTCGGTGAACGTCTGTGAATCCGCCAGGGCTTTTTCCACGGTCGAGCCGCCGGTGAGTGCGCTGGAGAAAAACTTGCCGACCTGGGTCCCAATCGCCTGGAACTCAGGAATGGTCACCAACTGGATACCCACATACGGCACCGGCTTGGCCGACGGGTCTTTCGGGTCGGCGACTTTCAGCGATTCCAGCGTCACTTTGGCGAACGGCGCCGCCTTCATGTACGCGTCGCTGTAGGTCGAGGTGCGGGTGCCTGGCGGTACGTTGGCAATCCCGTCGGTCTTGGCGACCAGCTGGCTGTATTCCCTGGACGTGGCCCAGGTGGTGAATACCTTGGCGGCGTCCTTGGCTTTGGAGCTGGTCGGAATCCCCAGGGACCAGGAGTACAGCCACGACGTACCTTTCTCGGTTTTTTCGTGCGGGGCAAAGGTGAAGCCGACGTGGTCAGCCACCTTGCTTTGAGTCTTGTCGGTGACGAACGAGCCGGCCACGCTGGCATCGACCCAGATCGCGCACTTGCCGCTGTTGAACAGCGCCAGGTTTTCGTTGAAACCGTTGCTGGAGGCACCCGGCGGGCCGGATTTCTTCATGTTGTCGACGTAGAAGTTCAGCGCGTCCTTCCACTCAGGGCCGTTGAATTCGGGCTGCCACTTCTCATCGAACCAGCGCGCACCGTAGCCGTTGGCCAGGGTGGTGATCAGCGCCATGTTTTCGCCCCAGCCGGCCTTGCCCCGCAGGCACAGGCCGTATTGTTCTTTGCTCTTGTCGGTGAGCTTGGCCGCGAATTCGCCGATCTGGGTCCAGGTCGGGTGCTCGGGCATGCTCAGCCCGGCGTCCTTGAACAGGTCGGTGCGGTAGTAGGTGATCGAGCTTTCGGCGTAGAACGGCAGAGCGAACAACGCGCCCTTGACGGACAGGCCATCGCGCACGGAAGGGAACACATCGTCCAGTTCGTAGCTCGCTGGCAGGTCTTTCATCGGCTCCAGCCAGCCCTTGGCGCCCCAGAGTGCGGCTTCGTACATGCCGATGGTCAGCACGTCGAACTGCCCGCCCTGGGTGGCGATGTCGGTGGTCAGGCGTTGGCGCAGGACGTTTTCTTCGAGCACCACCCAATTGAGCTTGATGTCCGGGTGCTCGCTCTCGAAGGTTTTCGAGAGTTTTTGCATGCGGATCATGTCGCTGTTGTTGACGGTGGCGATGGTGACGGTCTGTGCCGCGAAGGTGACGCCGCTGAGGGTCATGCAGGTGCTGACGAGCAGAGCTTTTACCGAAGGTTTCATCGTGCACTCCTCTTCCGGGCCCGGGGGGCGACAGAAGGACGGTTATTGTTTTTGTGTCTTCCGCAGACCAGGAAGATGTGGGCTGATTACAGCCCTCAAAACCTTCGCTGACAAATCATCCCTGACACTTCAATCGATACTTTTTTGCACTTGCTGCCAATGGCCATATCCGCAGCGATCGCTGTTTGATCGGGTCTGGGCTCAAAGGATGCTGCAAACAAGGCGAAAAAAGCGTATTGGTTTTTGTCCGGGCCGAGCCCCCTTAGCCAAAAGGCCACTGGCTTTTTAGCCGCCACTGCCTAAGATGGCCGACCCATCCCTCCTGTGCAGGAAGCTGTTAAGCGCGATGTCGGAAAAAGACACCATTTCCATTCACCTGGTGCGTGAAGCGCTGTTGCAAAGCTGTGCCCGTGGTGCGTCCAGCATCGAGGCGCTGAACAAGGTCGGTATCGATCCGTTGCTGCTCGACGACCCCGTGGCCCGGGTCCCGGCCACCGCCTATGCGCGCCTGTGGCGCTTGCTGGCGCGGCGCCTGGACGATGAGTTCTTTGGCATGGACCCGCGCAAGCTCAGGTCCGGCAGCCTGGCGTTTCTGTGTCGTTCGTCCATGGCCCAGCTCAACTTGGCGGCGGGGCTGGAGTCGGGGCTGGGGTTTCTCTCGCTGATGCTCGAACGCCTGCCGGCGCAACTGGTGCGCCAGCAGAGCCTGGCCGAGATCGTGTTGCTGGAGGACGATCCGCAGCCGGGGCGTGCCTTCACGTACTTCACCTACTGGATGATCGTGCACGGCGTGGCCTGCTGGCTGGCCGGACGGCGGATCCCGATCCTGGCCATCGAGCTGCGTTGCCCCGAGCCGGACTTCTGCGATGACTACAAGGTGATGTTTTCCGAGAACCTGCGTTTCGATCGGCCGCGCACGCGGATGATCTTTGCCGCCGACTGCCTGGACCTGCCAATCAAGCGCAGCGTCGAAGAGCTCAAGCGGTTCCTGGCCCATGCTCCGGCCAATATCCTGGTCAAGTACCGCGACCCGCAGAGCCTGGCCAGCCGTATCAAGCACGACTTGCGTCAGCTTGCGGCCGAGCAGTGGCCGGAAACCGAGAGCCTGGCCCTGAGCCTGTGCATGTCGGCCTCGACCCTGCGTCGGCGCCTGGCGGAAGAGGGCCAGACCTACCAGGGCCTCAAGGACAGCGTGCGCAAGGAACTGGCGATTATCTGGCTGGCCGAGCCGCAGATCAGCTTTGCCGAGATCGCCAGCCGCCTCGGGTTCGCCGATGCCAGCTCGTTCTACAAGGCCTTTCGCAAATGGTCCGGTTCCAACCCCGGGCATTACCGCAGCCTGATCCTCAACGAAGCCCATTGACCCCGCGTGCTATCAGGCCGAGCGCACGGCGCGGCGCGCGGCTTCTTCGCGCACGGCGGGGATGATCCAGCGTCCGTAGTCGACGGTGTCGTACAGCGGGTCGTAGCCACGGTTGAGGAACGTGGTAACCCCCAGGTCGACGTAGTCCAGCAGGGCCTGGGCCACGGTGTCCGGGGTGCCGACCAGGGCGGTGGTGTCGCCATAGGCACCGACGGCGGTGGCGGTGGGCATCCACAGCGCGCGGTCATGGCGGTCGCCCTGGGCGGCGGCGGCCAGCAGGCGTTCCGAGCCGGTGCCCTTGAGCCGCTTCTGCCAGGGGCTGCCGGCGGCGAACTGCGGGTTGGCCTTGATCTGCGCCAGGATCTGCTCGGCGCGTTGCCAGGCCAGTTCCTCGGTCGCCCCCAGGATCAGCCGCACCGAGAGGCTGACCCGGGGCGCCGCGACCCCGGCGGCATGGGCGGCGGCCTTGAGTTTGGCGATCTGCTCGGCGACCCCGCTCAGGGGCTCGCCCCACAACGCGTACAGGTCTGCATGCTTGACCGCGATCTGGTAGGCGATGTCCGAGGATCCGCCAAAGGAAATCGGGATATGCGGCTGTTGCAGCGGCTTGACCGGGGAAAACGCGCCTTTGATGTTGAAGTACTGCCCCTCGAAATCGAATGGTTCCTCGGCGGTCCAGGTGCGGCGCACGATCTCCAGGTATTCGTCCGTGCGTTTGTAGCGCTCGGTCTTGTCCAGCAGGGTGTCGCCTTCCTGGGGTTCGGCGGTGATCCCGGTGATGGCATGCAGGCGAATCCGCCCGCCGCCGGTGGTGTGGTCCAGGGTGGCGAAGGCCCGGGCGGCGACGGTGGGCGCGGTCAGGGCCGGGCGGTGGGCAATCATAAAGCCCAGGCGCTCGGTGTGGGCGGCGGCATAGGCCGCGATCTGCAAACTGTCGGCGCTGCCCGGGCCGCTGGCGATCAGCACCCGGTCAAAGCCGGCGTGCTCGTGGGCGCGGGCGTGGTGGCGAATGAACTCCAGATCAAAATCCGGGCTGCGTACGCCCCGGGTCTCGGACCATTGGCGAGGGAAAATCATGCCGACAAATTCAATGCTCATCTTGGGTTTCCTGAGGTTGTGATTAATAAATCCGTAGCCGCTGGCGAAGGCTTGGGCCGCGGCTACGGCTGTTAAAACTGGTAATCCACCTGGGCCAGCAAGGTGCGGCCAGGCATGGGTTGCAAGAAGGTGTTGGTGGAGCCGGCGAGGCCGCTGACGAAGTTCAGTTCGTTGGTCAGGTTGAGCACACGCAAGGTGGTGCTCCACTGGGGCTGGCGGTAGTACAGGGCCAGGTCGAGGTTGTATTCGTCGGGGATCTTCACGGTCTTGCTCAGGTTCAGGTACCAGCTGCTGGTCCACCAGCCGGAAAGCTCGGCGCCAAAGCCGGAGTCGAAGCGGTAATCGACATAGCCACTGGCGGTGTATTCCGGGATCTGCACCGCGTCGAAGCGCCCGGAAGGCCGCTGGTTGAGGCTGTTGTTGTCGCCGAACACGGTGCCGTTGTCGGCGACGAAACCGGCTGAGGCAAAGCCCGCCTGGGAGGTGAACTCGTTGTAGGCGTTGAGCTTGGACAGGTTCAGGCCGCTGCGCAGGTGGTCGCTGGGTTGGTAGCGCAGGGTGGACTCCACGCCCTTGATCACCAGCCGCGCGATGTTGTTATTGCTGTCCGGGGACTGGTCGCGGGCCTGCTTGAACGCGGCCAGGGTCATGAACAACTGGTCAGGCACGGCTTCGACTTTCAGGCCGACTTCATGCAGCACGCTCAGGCTCTGGAACGCCAGGGGGTTGAGCTGGTTGGCGCCGGCGCCGCTGCCCCAGCCCAGGCCGTTGGAGAAGAACCCGGTATTGACCGCCAGGGAGCGGTCGAAGGTGTAGTACAGGGTGCTGTTTTCGGTCGGCTTGACGTAGGGGCTGACCTGGAACGAGAACAGCCGGTAGTTGTTGTTGTCCTTGCGCGGGTTGCCGCCGGCGAGGGCGAAGGGGTTTTCGATCTCGGCGTCGATCCAGCTGCGGCTGGCGCCGATGTTCAGCCCCAGGCGCTCGCCCAAGTGCAGGTTGTGCTGGCTGAACAGGGTGCGGGTGGTCCAGGTGCTTTGGGCGGTGTAGGGCGCCACCGATTCGGCGTACAGGCCGTGGCCGGCGGGGTACATGGCCCCCAGGTTAAGCCAGCCGTAATAGCTGGAGTACTGGGGCACCCCGGGCTGGCCGATCCAGGCGCCATTGCCGCCGGCCGGGTTGCTGCCGGTGAGCCCCAACAGGTCGCCAGGGTTCTTGCCCGACGGGTCCTGGGTCAGGTCGTAGGCGTTGATGGTGTTGCCGAAGTTGTTGTTGGCGGCAATCGACTGGTTGAACTCGCGGCGGTAGATCAGCCCGCTGTTGCTGTCGTCGCGCAGGGTCCAGTCGCCGAGCCTGGTTTCATTGCGCGAGCGGAACTCGAAACGGTTGTCGAACAGGTTGTCCCTGGACTGCACCTGGAACGAACCCACGGCGTCGGTCAGGTCCCTGGAGCGCTGATAGAAGGTGCTGTTGGCCAGGGTGATGCTTGGCGACAGGTCAGCTTCGACCCGTAACTGGGTGGTGAAGCGCCGCGAGCTGTTTTCGTCCTCCTTGCGCTGCCCGGTCTGCGACGACAGCGAGGTCAGGCCGTTGCCCGCCAGGCTGGGGTCATAGACCCAACCGCGCAGGCTGCCGGGGCTGGCCTGGGTGTTGGGCGAGGCGGTCTGGAAACTGCCGTCCACCACCGCATACTGGCCCTGGGCGTTGCGCTGGCGCTGGACCCAGCCCAGGGTCGGCGCATCGGCTGCGCCCGAGGCCAGGACGGGCGACCACAGGGTATTGCCGTTCTGGATGATTGGCGTGGCGCGCCCGGCATAGTACTGGCCGCTGTCCACCAGTTGCTGGGTGGCGCGGTTCCAGCCGTGGGTGATGTTGTAGTCGTAGTAGTTGTCGTAGCTGGCGTTCCAGTCGACCCGCACCCTGTCGTTGCGCCAGGCCAGGGCGCCGTAGAAGGCATCGAAGTTATTGTCGACGTTGTCGTAGAAGTCCTGTTGGCGCTGTTTGGTGATGCTCAGCCGGTACGCCAGGTTGTCGCTCAACGGCCCGGTGTTATCGATGCTGAATTTGCTCGAGTCGCGGGACTCGCCATCGGGAATCCACGACCCCAGCTCGCCGCTGAGCTTGGTCTTGAACTCATTGAAATTGGGCTTCTTGCTCAGGTAGTTGACGTAGCCGCCGCTGCCGGACACAGAGCCGTAGGTCACGGAAGAGGGCCCGGCGACGATATCCGCGCCCTCGTAGGCGTTGAAGTTGGCCGGGTGGCGCACGCCATAGGCGCGCTGGCCGTCCTGGAACACTTCTGAACCCTGGGCCCGGAACTGCGGGGCGATGCCGGCGTTCTGCCCGCCACCGCGGGTGATGCCAGGGGCGTATTTGACCAGGTCATCGGCGCTGCGGATCGAGTCGTTGGCCAACTGCTCGGCGTTGACCTGGGTCACCGAGCGCGGGGTGTCGAGCACTTTGCCCTCAAGGCCGCCGTAGACCGAAGTCGGCGGGCGAGTGGGCAGGGCGTCGTCCTCGGACTCGCTGGCGCTGGCCTGGACAGTGACGGTTTGCAGCTGGGTATCGGCGGCAAACGCCTGGATCGGCAGGCTTGCAGCCAGCAGCAGTGGTAAACGCAAGGCGATAGCGTGCATGGCAGAAATGCCCCTTGAAAAATGGGATGTCGATGTCGAGTCGCGAGTGGGGCGAGGCAGCAAGCTCCCTCGCCACCCTGTCAGGCGGTGTCTTTGAGCCAGAGCTTTTCAAAGCGCCAGGTGCTGAACAGCGACTGTTCGGCTGCGGCGCCGCCGACCCGGGTAGCCACGCTGTCCAGCAGGTCGGCGTAGCCCCAGATCAGCATGCCGCCGCGCTCGTACTGGATCTGCTGCACCTGGTGCACCAGGGCTTTGCGTTTCTCCAGGTCGGGCTGGGCCATGGCCGCCAGGAACAGCTCGCTGAAGTGGGCGTCGCTGAAGTGGGTCTTGTTGGCCACGGCAAAGGGGGCATCGGTGTGAATCGCGCTGGCCAGGAACGGCGCGCCGATGCTGCCACCGGTGCTCAGGGTCCAGTCGTTGCGCAGCGGACCCTGGAAGGTCGCCAGGTCCACTTGTTTGACCTTGAGGGTCACGCCAATGCGCTTGGCCTGTTCCGCCAACACCAGGGCCGAGGTCAGCCCGGGGCCGGGGGTGGTCACCAGTTCCAGCTCCAGGTGTTCCTGGCCGGCCTCCTTGAGCAGTTGCGCCGCGCGCTGCGGGTCGTGAGCCCGTGGCCCGAGGCTGTGGTTGAAGGTGGGGTCGCTCGGCGCATACAGGTCGTTGGCCACCCGGCCCTGGCCGTTGAGGGCGCGGCGCACCAGTTCCTCGCGGTCGGCCAGCAGGCGAAACGCCTCGCGGACCCGGGGGTCGTTGAAGGGCGGCTTGTCCAGGTTCATGTCAAATGACAGCCAGTTGCCGGTCACCGACTTCAGCACTTTGAGCCGCGGGTCGCGCTGTAACACCTCCAGTTGTTCGGTGGGCATGACGTTGGCCATGTCGATCTGCCCGGAGCGCAGGGCCGCCAGGCGCGACACCTGGTCCTTGAAGTCGATGATCTCCAGCTCATCGGCGTAGGGCTTGCCGTCCTTGTAGTAATTCTCGAAACGGGTAAACAGCGAGCGCTGGCCGGGGGTGAAGCTCTTGAGCTTGTAGGGGCCGGCACCCACCGGGTTGGTCACCGGGTGGTAATCCACCGGCACGATGCCGCCGAAGTTGACCCAGGTTTCCGCCAGGGGCATGTAACTGCGGCCCTCGCGAAAGCTCAGGCGTACGGTGCGCTCGTCGAGCCTGACCAGGTTGTCGCGGTCCACCCAGTGCAGCAGCGCGGCGTAGGGCGAGGCCAGTTGCGGGTCGGTCAGGCGGCGGATGGAGAAAATCAGGTCATCGGCGTCGATGGTCTTGCCGTGGTGGAACTCCAGGTCCGGGCGCAGGCGCAGGGTCCAGCTGCTGGCGTCGGCATTGGGCTCGGCAAACTCGGCCAGGGCCAGGCGCGGCTGCATCTGCTCGTCCCATTCCCAGAGCTTGCTGTACAGCGCAAAGCCGCGAACGATGCCGCTGCCGATGGGCTTGTGGGCATCCAGGTTGCCGCTCTGGTTGCCGTCGAGGATGCCCAGGCGCAGGCGCCCGCCATAACGCGGGGTGTCGTCGTTCAGGGCGCCCGCCCCGGCGACGGCTGCCGCCGGCTTGTCGCTGCGCTGTTCGCAACCGGCCAGCAGGCTGCCACCCAGCAACAGGCCGCCGCCGAGGGCGAGACTGTGGCCGATGAACTCCCGTCGACTGATGAACAACCGATGATCCTGGCTCATGGCATCAGGCTCCAGCCGGGCCGTTGGCGGAGCGCAGCTCCAGCGGCGCTTCCTGGGGCCGGCTCAGTTCGGCCCGTTCGCCGCGAAAGTGCGGCAGGATGTGCTCGCCCAGGCGGTAGGCCTCTTCCAGGTGCGGGTAGCCGGCCAGGAAGAACAGGTCAATGCCCAGGGCGTTGTACTCACGGATCCGCGCCACCACGTTTTCATAGCTGCCAACCAGGGCGCAGCCCGGCGGGATGCCGATGTAGCCGAAGCCGGTCCAGACATTGGGGTGGATGAAAAAGTCGTCGAAGCCCTGGGTTTCGCTCTTCTGCGCGAATTCGGCCTCGTAGCTGAGCTTGCGCGCGGTGCGCAACCCGGCGTGGGCGGCCACCGCCTTGACCGCACCACGGGCGATGCCTTCGTCGAAGAAGCGCTTGGCTTCCGTGCGTGCCAGTTCTTCGGTCTCGCGGGTGATGACGTCGATCGACAGGCCGAAGCGGATGTCCGTGCGCCCGTATTTCAGGGCGCGCTGGCGAATGTCGGCAATCAGCGCGGCGATCTCGTCCGGGTGCTCGGCGCGCATCAGGTAGAAGTCCGCATGTTTGGCGGCGAACTCCCGGGCCGGAATCGATGAGCCAGCGGTGCAGATCAGCGGCAGCTCGGCCTTTTTCAGCGGCCCGCGCAGGCCGCCCCCTTCGGCCCGGTAGAACCGGCCCTCGTAGTGGAAGTTCTCGTTGTGCCAATAGCCCTTGACCACGTCCATGAACTCGATGGCGCGCGCATAACGCTCGTCGTGGTCACTGAAGTCGCCGACCTGGCGCTGAATCGCATCCGAGCCGCCGTTGATGATGTTCCACACCAGGCGGTTGCCGGTGGCGCGCTGGTAGGTCGCCGCCTGCTGCACCGCGACCCAGGGCGTGTAGTGATAGGGCTGGAAGGCGGTGACGAACTTCAGGCTGCGGGTTTCCCGGGCCAGCAGCGAGCACACGGTCCAGGGCTCTTCGCCGGTGGGCGCGTTGACCATCAGTGCGCCGCCGAAACCGTTGATTTCCGCAGCCCGGGCGATCTGCCCCAGGTAGTCGATGTAGGTGAAGTGGTCGCCAACGCTGAACCCCGAGACCGCGCCGGTGCTGGGGCCGCCCCGGTGCCAGTCGCCACGGTTGCGTGGGTCGCCGGGGAGGAACTGGGTTTCGCCGTGCAGGGGCAGGCGGGTAAAGAATTCAATGCTCATGGGTGGGTCTCCGGCTTACTGCACGCTGGGGTTGCAGATGGGGGTGATGGGCTGGTCGTTGATCACCTTGTGGGCGAAGGGCACCGAGTCCTTGAGCGAAGCGTTGACCGTTTCGCTATGGCCCAGGCCTTTGTACAGGTGGCCTTCGACCACCGAACCGGTCTTGCAGGCGTCCTGCATCAACGCCACCTGGGTCGAGGCGGCCGGGGTTTTGTCCTCGGCGCCGGTGCCGATGAAGATTGGCTGCGCCAGCTTCAGGGTCGGGTAGGACACTTGCTTCTGCCAGGCGGCCAGTTGGTTGCCCTGGTAGTCCTTCTTGGCATTGGCTGGGGTCAGGCCGACGCCGACCACATCACTGACCAGCGCCGCCAGGCAACTGGTGCGGGCCTGTTCGAACAGCGGCAGGGCCTTGTCGGTGTAGAAATCCTGGGGGTCGATGCTCGGGTCGTACTGCTGGGCGGCCAGCAGGGTGTAGAAGCCATACGCCAGGGAGGCGTCGACCTTGTTCGGGTCCTGTTCGCCGACGTTTTTCGCGCCCACGGTGTAGATCACGCCGGTGCCGATGCTGCCCTTGACCCCCAGAGTCGGGGCATAGGTCGGGGCATAGGCGGCCGAGGCGAAGGCGCCGGCGCCGCCCTGGGACTGGCCGATGATCAGCACCTTGTTGGCCAGCCCGGGAACCCCGGCGATCACTGCCTTGGCGGCGTCGAGGATGCCGTAGGCGGCCATGCGGTTGTTCAGCAGCGGGTGCCCGCCGGGGACACCGAGGCCCTGGTAGTCGCTGGCGACAATCGCGTACCCCTCGTCCAGCCAGCGGCTCAGGTACTGCACGTCGCGGTAGGAGCGGCCTTGCCAGGACGGTGCGCAGACATCCGCCACGCCCACCGTGCCATGGCCCCAACTGGCCACCGGCCAACCAGCGGCCGGCGCCTTGCCCTTGGGCAGGAACAGGGTGCCGGAGACCACGATCGGGGTCTTGTTGTCGATGCCGTCGGTGGAGCTGTAGAGAATCCGCTGGGCGCTGGCGGCGTTGGGCAGGCTCAGGGTCTTCTCCAGCGGTTCGCTGCGCAGCAGTTTGCCCGGAGTCGCGGGGATTGCCTGCTGCCAGGTGTAGAAGGCCGAGACGCGGCCATCGCCTTGCAACGGGTCGGGTTTCGGGGCGTGGGTCTCGGCGGCCAGGGCGCTGATGGACAGCGTCAGGATGCTCAGGCCGAAGGCCAGTCTTGGGGCAAGTGTCATCGGGATTTCCCTGTCAAGGTTGGGTCGTGACCGGGCCACGCAGGGCCGGCCAGTAGTCGGTGAGGTTGAGGTCGATCAGGGCCTGGCGGGTGTAACCGGTGGCCAGGGCCGGGCCGATGTCGTAGTTGTCGCGAATCAGTTGGTTGGCCAGGGCATAGGCGGTCAGGGCCTGGTAGTGGGCCTTGAGTTGGGCGTCGCTTTTTGGTGCCCAGCGTTCTTTCCAGGCCACCGGGTCGTTCTGGTCATCGCGGCGCAGCACGCTTTCGGCGGTGCCGGCGCGGGATGACAGCTGGTAGTAGGCATCCTGGTGCTGTTCCTGGGAGATCCACCAGGCCGCCTTGACCCAGGCCGTAGCCAGCAATTGGGTCAGGTCCGGGTGCTGCTCGATAAAGCGGTCGGTGCCCCAGAGGTCGGAGACCAGACGCCAGTCGTTGGCGCCTTGTTTGGTCGACCAGATGATCTTGCCCACGGCCTTGTCTTCCAGGGCATAGGCCTCGTTGAGCAGCACCGCGGCATCGACCTTGCCGGCCGCGACTGCCGCTGCGCCAACCTGCGGGTTGAGGTTGGCGATCTTGAAGTCATCGAGCTTCAGGCCCTTGCTGGCCAGGAAGTTGCTGAAGGCGAATTCCCAGGGCCGACCGCGGTGCAAGGCCAGGCGCTTGCCCTTGAGGTCTTCGATGCTAGTGGCCGTGGAGCCGGCAGGGACCACCAAGTAGATGTTGTTGCCGCTGCCACCGGGCACGATCAGCTTGCCGGGCACGCCGCCCGCGCCGGCGATCACCGACGGCAGATCGCCGCGTACCGCGAAGTCGATGCTGTTGTTGCTGAAGCCTTCGTTGATCTGCGGGCCGGCGCCGGCATGGGGCAGGGCAATCCACTCCAACTTGACCCCACGCTGCTTGAGCTGTTGCTCCAGCCAGCCATCCTCGATCACCCGCCCGGCGATGCCGCCGAACACCGGTTTGCCGCCCTGGGTGAAGGCGACGATGGCGATCTTCACCGACGCCGGGTCCGGAGTTGGAGCCGTTTCGGCCAGGGCCGTGACACTCACCAACAGCGCGGCCGCAGCGGCCAGGCTGTTGCGCCAGAAACCTTTCATTGCAATCCCCTTAATGGCTGGCCGACGCCAACGCGTCGGTCATCAAGTTGCCGAACCCGCAGGTTGGCCGTCGGGAGGGAGAGAGCAGATTGCATGCCAGCGCCTGGAAAAAGCCCTGCAGGCCTTGTGCGCCAAGGCGTTGGCCTTGTGACCAGCCGCTCGGGCGGTGGCCGCGCTGCTGATCTGTGAACAGTGCGGCTGCTGGGTGGTTGCTGCTCCAGCAGCAATGACCGTGCGCTGTGGGGGTATATCTCTTTATGGAATATATAAATACGAATTGATAATTTTTTGGTCTAGCTTTCTTCGTGCACTATTGAGCCCGCGCTTTTACTGCCAGGAATGCACCATGTCGCTGATCACCCATCCCCACGCTCGCGAATTGACCAAGTCGGTGCGAGCCACCGTCCTGGTGTTCAAGGACCCGCGCTCCCAGGAATTGCTCAGCCGCATCGAGCGCCTGGCCCCCAGTGAGGCCAACACCCTGATCATTGGCGAGACCGGAACCGGCAAGGAGCTGGTGGCCCGACATATCCATCACCTGAGCCGCCGCGGGCGCGAGCCCTTTGTCGCCGTGAACTGCGGCGCCTTTGCCGAAAGCCTGGTGGAGAGCGAGCTGTTCGGCCACGAAAAGGGCGCCTTTACCGGCGCCACCACCCACAAGGCCGGCTGGTTCGAGGCGGCCAATGGCGGCACGCTGTTTCTCGATGAGATCGGCGATTTGCCGCTGAACATGCAGGTCAAGCTGCTGCGGGTGTTGCAGGAGCGTGAAGTGGTGCGCCTGGGGTCACGCACGCCGATCCCGATCAATGTGCGGCTGGTGGCAGCGACCAACGTCAACCTGGCGGACGCCGTGGTGGCCGGGCATTTTCGCGAAGACCTGTTCTACCGCCTGCACGTCGCCACCATCCGCCTGCCACCGCTGCGCGAGCGTCCGGGGGATATCCTGCCCCTGGCGGAGTTTTTCCTCGAGGAACACTGCCAGCGCCTGGGGTACAACCGCGCCTCGCTGACCATCGAGGCTGAGCGCAAGCTGCTGGAGCACAGCTGGCCAGGCAACATCCGCGAGTTGGAAAACGCCATTCACCACGCCTTGCTGGTGTGCCGCAACCAACGGGTGGCGCCGGCCGATCTGCACCTAGTGGACATGCGTTCATCGGGTATTCGCCAGGACCAGGCGACCCAGGCCGCGCACGCCATTGCCGGCCCGGTGGACCTCGAAAGCGCGCTCAACGCCCTGTTCGAGCAGAACATCCCGGACCTGTACGAGCACATCGAAGAAACCATCTTTCGCGCGGCGTACCGCTACTGCCACGGCAACCAACTGCAAACCGGGCGCCTGCTCAACATCAGCCGCAATATCGTGCGGGCGCGCCTGGAAAAAATCGGCGAACTGAGTCGCCCGGCTTCGGGCGAGTAAACACCGAGCAGCACCCTGACTCGGCTTGGGCGCCAGGGCGAGGCAGGGTGGTTTTTACCCTGGGGTGATTGACGAACAGGAAGTGGTCCGTTAGCTTGTGGAACGTTCATTCCAGTACAGGTGATTACCGTGCGTCCCAAGGAGTTCGACCCCGAGCAGATTGCCGATGCCGCGATGCAAGTGTTCTGGCAGCGCGGTTACGCCGCGACCTCGATCCAGGATCTGGTGGAAGGCACCGGCCTGAGCCGCAGCAGCCTGTACAACGCGTTCGACAGTAAACACGGGTTGTACACCTGTGCCCTCAAACGCTATCAGGAGCGGAGTAACGCCAATATCGAACTGTTGGCCCAAGACGCACCGGTAAAGGAGTTGGTGCACCAGTTGCTGCTGCGCATCGTCGAGGATGAGCTAGACGACACGCAGCGCCTGGGATGCCTGGCGGCCAATGCTGCGCTGGAGGTCGCGGGGCAGGATCCGCTGGTGGCCGAACTCGTGGCGCAGAATTTTCGCCGGGTCGAAGCCGCGCTGGAACGGGTGTTGCGCCGGGGGCAGGAGCAGGGCGAAATCGGCCCCGAGAAAAATCCCCGGGCCCTGGCCAGTTTTGTGGTTTGCACTGTCCAGGGCCTACGGGTATTGGGCAAGGGCAGCGCGCCAGATGAGCGTCGTGAGCGTTTGTCGAATGTGGTTGAAGTTACTATCAAAACTCTTTGATTAATAACGAATTAAAAATTATCACTGGCTAAAGTCGGTGTTTTGCCGTGAAAAAATTTGCCCTATTCTGGAATGATCATTCCAAAAATTACGTAACCCTTCGCCAAGGCTTATCGAGCCCGGCGGGTGGGCCTTTATCACCCAAGAAAGGAGTGTTTCCGATGCCTAACCCTAACCCCGGGTTGCCGATCTGGCGCCTGCTGGCGTTCACCGTGGCCGGCTTTATCACCATCATGACCGAGACCATGCCCGCCGGCCTGCTGCCCCAGATCAGCCAGGGGCTGGGTATTTCCCAGGCCATGGCCGGGCAACTGATCAGCCTGTATGCCTTGGGCTCGGTGGCGGCGGCGATCCCCCTGGTAGCGGCGACGCGCAGCTGGCGCAGAAGGCCGCTGTTGTTGCTGGCGATCGCCGGCTTGCTGCTGTTCAACAGCCTGACCGCGCTGTCGACTTCTTACCCGTTGACCCTGGCCGCGCGTTTTGTCGCCGGTATGGCCGCGGGGCTGATCTGGGGCCTGCTGGCCGGCTATGCCCGGCGCATGGTGCCGGAGCAGCTGCAAGGTCGTGCTCTGGCGGTGGTCGGGGTCGGCCAGCCGCTGGCCCTGTGCCTGGGGGTGCCATTGGGTGCGTGGCTGGGCAGCTTGATCGAATGGCGCAGCATTTTCTGGATCATGTCGGCGCTGGCGGCGCTGCTGTTGATCTGGGTGCGCTGCGCAGTGCCGGACTATGCCGGCCAGGTGGCGACCCGGCGCCAGCCCGTGACACGGATCTTCCTCACCCGGGGCATTCCTTCGGCGCTGCTGGTGATCTTTGTGTGGATGCTCGCCCACAACATTTTGTACACCTACATCGCGCCGTTCCTGGCCACGGTGGGGCTGGGCGAGCATCTGGATCGGGTGTTGCTGCTGTTCGGCCTGGCCTCGATTGTCGGTATATGGCTGACCGGCCTGCTGGTCGACCGCTGGCTGCGGGGCCTGACCCTGTGCAGCCTGGCGGCCTTTGCCCTGGCCGCGATGGTGCTGGGCATCGGCGCTGGCCAGCCGCTGGTGATCTACCTCGGGATCGCGGCCTGGGGCCTGACTTTCGGAGGCGCGCCGACCCTGTTGCAGACCGCCGTGGCAGACGCTGCGGGTGACGGCGCGGACGTGGCGCAGTCGATGCTGGTGACCATCTTCAACCTGGCGATCGCCGGCGGTGGCGTGGTCGGTGGCCTGTTGTTGAACAGCGCCGGCGCCCAGGTCTTTCCCTGGGCCATGGCCGCCCTGGCCGTGGTGGGTCTGGTCACGGTGTGGGTTGCCAGCCGCCACGCCTTCAAGCCCGGGCAGCGCCTGGCGGGCTGCGGCTGATACCACGCCGGACCCCGGCGCCGGCTATTGACCGCCGGCGCCGGCCTTGGTCAAGGCAATGGCGTCGACCAGGCCATCGATGCCCAGCAGCAGCTCGCGGTTGTCGTGGTCCCAGGGGTGAAAGCCCGGCTTGAAGAACTGCAACCAGGGCAGGGCGATATTCGGGAACACGCCGCGCCGGCCGTACAGGTACTTGACCACTCGCCACAGGCCGCGCAAATGGCCGCCGCGCTTGCGGTCGGCGATCAGCATGCGCAGGTGAAAATCAAACACCACCAGCCAGAACATCAGGGTAGTGAACAGCATGCTTGAGGTGCGGATCAGGTAGCGCTTGGGCCCGGGCTTGAGCACGGTGTTCCAGACGTCATAGGACACCGCCTTGTGTTCGGTCTCCTCCAGCGCATGCCACATCCACATCTGCCGGTAGCCCTCGACCGAGTTGCCGAAGCGCGTTGGGTCGCGCAGCAACAGGTCGGCGAGGATCGCCGTGTAATGTTCCAGGGCTACGGTGACCGCCAGGTTGAACGAGGCCGGGAAGTGTTTTTTCTGGAAGTCGAGGATCGCCCGCAGGCGTCGGTCGAGCGTGTGCGCCGGCAGCCCGGCCGCCTGCAGCAGGTCGTTGTAGCGCAGGTGCTCGCGGCTGTGCATCGCCTCCTGGCCGATAAAGCCCTGGATCTGTTGTTTCAACAGCGGGTCGTGAATCTGCCCGCGGTAATGGCGCACGCTGTCCATGAAAAACAGCTCGCCAGCGGGAAACAGCAAGGAAAGCGCATTGAAGAACTGGGTGACGTGGCTGCCTTGTTCGTGCCAGTCGCAGACGCGGTCGGCGGGCAGTTCAGGCTGGATGTCGCGGCGGATGGGCAGCATGGCTGGCGCTCCTCTAGACAGGAAGGGTCGGGCGGCTCACAGGCCGCGTTCGTTATTGGCCTGGTAGACCTGGTGCTTGCGCCGGTGGGCCACCAGGCGCCGGGTGGCGAACACCAGCAACGCTTGATAGGCGCTGGGCAGCAGACGCACGAACAGATCGAGAAAACGCGCGTCGCGGCCGATCAGCACCCGGCGCTTGTTCTTGCGCACCCCCTGCAGAATCACCTTGGCCGCCTGTTCGGCGGAGGTGATGAAGAGTTTTTCGAAGTCCTCCCGGGCCTGCTGCTCGCTGTCGATCAGAAAACCCTTGAGGTTGTCGGTGATCCGGCTGGAACGGGCGATATCGGTGCGGATTCCGCCGGGGTAGACACAGGTGGCGGACACGCCGTTGCCTTGCATATCCAGCTCCTGGCGCAGGGCTTCGGTGAAGCCGCGCACCGCGAACTTGGTGGCGTTGTAGGCGCTCATCCCCGGTTGGGAAAACAGCCCGAAGACGCTGGATGTGTTGATGATGTGGCCTTCGCCGGCCTGCTTGAGGTAGGGCAGGAAGGCTTGGGTGCCATGCACCACGCCCCAGAAGTTGACGTCGACGATCCACTCCAGGTCGGCCAGGCTTGACCCTTCCACGGTGCTCGACAGCGCCACCCCGGCGTTGTTGAACACCAGGTGTATCTGCCCATGCTCCGCGGCGCTGTGGGCGGCCCAGGCGAACATCGCCGCACGGTCGCCGACGTCCAGCTCTTGGGCGGTGATGCGCAACGGCAGCAAGGTAGCGGCCCGGGCCAACTCCACGGTGTGCGCCAGGCCCTGGGCATTTTTATCGGCCAGCGCCAGGTGGCAACCTTCCCGCGCCAGGTTGATCGCCAATGCGCGGCCCATGCCGGAAGCGGCCCCGGTGATGGCGGCGACTTTGCCGTTAAAGTTTTTCATCGGTGGCGGCCTCGTGCAGGTGGGAGTGGGTGGGCGCATGTTGGGGCGCCTGGCGGGCATGGCTCAGGTAATCCTTGAGTTCGAAGGTTGCGGTGGCCTGGCGAAAACGCCAGGTCGACCCCGGCCACAGCGTGGTGTTGTGGCCGTTGCGCGGGTCCAGGTACCAGCTGCGGCAGCCGCCGGTGGACCAGATCGCGCCCTTGAGTTGCTGTTGCAGGCCTGCGTTGTAGAGGCTCTCGACCCCGGCCTTGACCTCCAGGGTGGCGAGGCCCTGGCGGCGCATCTGCCCCAGGGCCTTGAGGATGTAGGCGACCTGGGCCTCGATCATCAGAATCATCGAGTTGTGCCCCAGCCCGGTATTGGGCCCGATGATCAGGAACAGGTTGGGAAACTGCGGCACGCAGGTGCCGAGGTAGGCGTGGGCGCCGTTGGCCCAACTGTCCAGGATGTCGAGCCCGTTACGGCCGATCAGCAGGCCTCGGGGCAGGGGCTCGGTGGCCTGGAAACCGGTGCCGAAGATAATGCAGTCGGCCGGGTGCATGACCCCGTCGGCAGTCACCACGCCCTCGGCTTCGACCCGGGCAATGTCCTGGGTCACCACCTGCACGTTGCGGCGAGACAGCGCCGGGTAATAGTCGTTGGAGATCAGGATGCGCTTGCAGCCAATGGTGTAGTCGGGCGTCAGGCTGCGCCGCAGGGCCGGGTCGGCGACCTGGCGCCGCAGATGCCGCAGGGCCATGCGTTGCACCAGGCGCATCAGCCTGGGCCGATGGGCGAAGGCGATGACCCGGCTTTCCAGGGCCCAGTAAATCGCCGAGCGCACCAGTTTCTGGGTCCACGGCACGTGCTTGAACGCCCAGCGTTCGACGGGTGACAGCGCGCGGTCGGGCTTGGGCAGAATCCACGGCGGGGTGCGTTGGAACAACGCAAGGTGCGCCACCTGCGGCGCAATCTGCGGCACGAACTGAATGGCGCTGGCCCCGGTGCCGATCACCGCCACGCGCTTGCCTTGTAGCGAGTACTGATGGTCCCAGTGCTGAGAGTGAAAGCGCTGGCCCTGGAATGACTCCAGGTCCGGGATCTGCGGGATGGCCGGGCGCGACAGGCCCCCCATGCCTGACACCAGCACCCGCGCGCTGACCCGGCGTCCGTTGCTGAAATGCAGCGCCCAGCGCTGGCGCGGTTCATCGAAGGTGGCGCGCTGCAAGCCCATGCCCAGCCGCAGGTGCGGGGTCAGGCCAAAGCGTTGCGCGCAGTCTTCGAGGTAGGCGCGGATTTCCGCCTGGGGCGCGAACTGGCGGCTCCAGTTCGGGTTGGGCGCAAACGAAAACGAATAGACATGGGACTGCACGTCGCAGGCGCAGCCCGGGTAGTGATTGTCGCGCCAGGTGCCCCCGAGGGCGTCGGCCTGTTCGGCAATGAAAAAGTCGGCAAGGCCAGCCTGCTTGAGCTTGATGGCCATGCACAGCCCGGCGAATCCGGAGCCGATGATCGCGATGTCAACGGTTTCCCAATCCTGGGGCGGCGAGTACGCATTCATGGTGTGTACCTCGATTGTGGTGACGCCTGAGGGTGACTTTCGTCGGTGGATGAAATCTCAGCATTGCATAATTAAAATTTATGTTTTAAAAAATAATTTAAATAATGTACCTGAAAAATTCACCGACGCCAGTGGCCTGTACCCAGCTAGGGATGCATCGCAGCAGTTGCGGTGGCCTGGCACGGGACAGCAGGCCCGGGGCAGGGGGATCGCCGTCATCAGGATCAATTCCGGTCCGGGGCATGGCGCAGGGAAGCCGAGGGGGCGCACGTTATGGAATGGCTTGTGGCTGTTGTGCTGCTGGGGGTGGTGAGTGTTGGGCTGTGGCTGATCAGTTTTCGCATCACCCGGCGTATTGAGACCGCGGTGCCGATCAACGGCCGCTTTCTGGAGGTCGGCGGCGAGCGCATCCATTACGTGGATGAAGGCAAGGGCCCAGCGCTGCTGATGATCCACGGGCTTTCAGGCTGCGGTCGCAACCTGACTCATTCGCTGTCGCCGCGGCTGCGGGAGCAGTTCCGGGTCATCACCATCGATCGCCCGGGCTCGGGCTACTCGACCCGGTCCCGGGGCGCGGCCGCCGATCTGCCGGCCCAGGCCAGCCTGATCGCCAAGTTCATTCGCACCCTGGACCTCGGTCAGCCGCTGGTGCTCGGCCATTCCCTGGGCGGTGCGGTGGCCCTGGCGCTGGCCCAGGATCATCCGCAATCGGTGTCCGGGCTGGTGCTGGTGGCGCCCTTGACCCATCCGCAGCGCATGTTGCCCCTGGTGTTTCTGTCGTTGGCGGTACGCCCTGGCTTTGTGCGGCGCTGGGTCTCGCTGACCCTGGCCGCGCCCCTGGCGATGCTCACGCGCCACAGCCTGGTCAAGGCGGTGTTCGCCCCTGAGGCGCCACCGGCGGATTTTGCCGAACGCGGCGGCGGGCTGCTGGGCATGCGCCCGGACAACTTCTATGCCGCCTCCAGTGAGATTGCCCTGGTCAACCGCTCGCTGCCGAACATGCTCAAGCATTACCCAAGCCTCAACCTGCCGGTGGGGCTGATCTATGGATCCGCCGACCAGGTACTGGACTACCGCAAGCATGGCCAGGCCATGGCGGGCCGGGTGCCGGGAATCATGATCGATATTGTCGAAGGCGCCGGGCACATGTTGCCCATCACGGCGGTGGAGCGCGTTGCAGCCATGGTGCACCGGGTCGCAGCCCACGCCAGGCCGCAACGGACGGCGACGCTGCTGCATCCGCCCTTCGCCATGAACCAGGCAGGCTAGGGTGGTTCAGGGCGATTTATGCCCGGGACGGCCTTGGCGGCACGCTGCATATCCGCAGCATCGGCAACATTCAAAATGGATCCAAGAAAATAGTTGACGAGCTAATGAACCCGGGCTATTTTTTTAAAAAAATGTTTTGAATGTTTTTTTTGAAAGTGCAATTGAGCGATTAAAATAATGAAAATAACGCCTTTTGACGCACCTCGTATTTCTCGTTACACCTCTGCCCACGGCGCCTGCGCGTCGATCTTCGTTTCGCCCTGCGCGGCCCTGACCCTGCGGAGGCTGCCATGAATTCCACTGTAGCAGCCCCCGGCGTCTGGACCGACAGCAAGCGCCATCTGTGGTGGCTCGGCATCATGCCCCTGGCAACCCCTCTGCTTTCTGGATCCCTGGCGATTGCCTGTGGGGTGCAGGAATTGTGGTGGGTGGGCGTACTGGTGATCTTCGGCCTGATCCCGCTGATCGACGGCCTGCTCGGCGAAGACGTCAGTAACCCGCCGGAGTCGGCAGTCGGTGGCCTGGAAGCACAAAGCTATTACCGCTGGATCGTCTACACCGGGGTGCTGTTCGTCATTGCCTCGGTGGTGATCACCGGCTGGCTGGCGGCGGGGGGCATTGACTGGATCATCGCCGGTGGCCTGTTGCAGGCCGCCGCTTCACTGGCCCCGGACAGCTTCCTGGCCGGAGCGGCGGGTTACCTCACCGAGCGGGTGCAGGTCCACGGCGTGGTCAGCTGGTTCACCTACCTGGGCATGGCCATGTCTACCGGCGCCGCCACTGGCATCGCCATCAACACGGCCCATGAGCTGGGGCACAAGCCGCGCCTGCTGGAGGTGGTGCTGGCCAAGATCACCCTGGCGCCGACCTTCTACGGCCACTTCTATACCGAGCACAACCGTGGCCACCACGTACGGGTCGCCACCCCCGAGGATCCGGCCAGCTCGCGCCTGGGTGAGAGTTTCTGGGCCTTCCTGCCGCGCTCGGTATGGTTCAGCGCCCGCTCGGCCTGGCACCTGGAGCGGGAGCGCCTGAGCAAGCAGGGCCTGCCGGTGTGGCATTGGCAGAATGGGGTGCTCAGTGCCTGGTGCTACAGCTTGGTGTTGTGGGGCGCGATGATCGCCTGGCTGGGGTGGGCGGTGGTGCCGTTCCTGGTGATCCAGGGCATCTACGGCTTCTCGCTGCTGGAAGTGGTCAACTATGTCGAGCATTACGGCTTGCAACGCCAGAAGTTGCCCAACGGCCGTTATGAACGCTGTTCGCCGCGTCACTCCTGGAACAGTAATCGGATTGTCACCAACATCTTTCTGTTCCAACTCCAGCGTCATTCCGATCACCACGCCAACCCGACCCGCAGTTACCAATCGTTGCGCCACTTCGATGAATCGCCGCAACTGCCCTATGGCTACGCGAGCATGATCGTCTGGGCCTACGTGCCTTACCTGTGGCGTCGGCGCATGGATCACCGGGTGCTCAGGCACTACGGCGGCGATGTGCAACTGGCCAATATCCAGCCCTCCAAACGCTCGCAAATACTGGCCAGGTACGGCAACAGCAGCACCTTTTAAATGAATTGAACCGTTGTTACTGACACTCGTGATCCACGTATCGCGCAGGTTTTTATCGCCCCGAATTCGTCGATTTCCAGTGCCCTGAAGGTTGAAGAAAGTGGCTTGCCCTCAACAACAATAAATAAAGGGAAGGACCTCATCATGCTGATCACCGCCAAGTTGGTTGCCCCCCTGGTACTGGCCGCTTTCGGCCTGGTTGCCTACAGCCAGGCGCAAGCCGCGCGGATCGAGCCCGCCGGCAGCGAGTTCACGGCCAAGGGCCCCATCAGTTTTGCCAAAAGCATCATCAACGCCGACTGCACCATTGAAGTCAGCGGCAAGGTCAGCCCCGACGGGGCCTTTGCCAGCGTGGAGAAAGTCGGCTTCAGCGGCGGCTTCAAGTGCGGCCAGGTCGAGGCCACCCATCTGCCCTGGAAGCTGGTGGCCAGGGACGAGACCAGCGGCGCCATGTCCGGGATCCAGGTCACCGTCAACGCGCCCCTGGTGGGCGGCGATTGCGGCCCGACCACCGCCGAAGGCAGCTGGAACAACAGCAGCGGCAAGCTCCAGGCGTCCCAGGTGGCGCTGGACGGCGGCTGCACCATCAAGACCGTATCGATCCAGATGCCACCGACCTTTCGCGTCGTGCCCTGAACACTGACCCACAGAATTTGAGATTTGGCTGAAAGGGAAGCTCGGTCGCTGTCGTTGTACTCCGTGTTGTCTCACCCGAGGCCATTAACCCGGCGAAATGAATCGCCCTACATGTGAGGAAAAACAACAATGAAAGGCATCAAAACCCTCGTGTCTGCTGCTGCTATCGCTGTTTGCCTGGGCGCTGCATCCATGGCCAGTGCCGCGAGCATCATCATCAAGGATCCTGACGCTCCCACCGGTCCGGTAGACGGCCCGTTCACGACTTCGGCCGGGCAGATCGTGGTCAAGTCGCCGTCGTCGCTGCAAGCCCCTGTTACCTGCGGCATTACCTTCACCGGTAACGTGTCGGGCGGTATTGCCACCATCAATGGTGCGAGCCTGACCGGTGGCGGGCTGTGTGCATTGCCAGTGCTGAAAAACATCCCGGCGCCGGGCTGGGTGCTGACGGCCTCGTCGTTGACCAACGGCACTGTGACCAACGTGGGTTACACCATCGCGTCGTTCCCTTCCACCAACTGCGGGCCTAACACCATTGCGGTGACCTGGAACGAAAGCACCAAGACCCTTTCTGGAAGCAACATTGGCCTGACCGGCAACTGCACCATCGTGTCGCTGTCGGCCACGGCGCCGAAGCTGAGTGTCACCAACCCATAAGCATGTGATTGATCAACGTTGCAAGGCATACGCCCCTCACCGGGCGTTTGCTCAGGTCGGATAAGCAGTGCTCAAGAATAATAAGGAGTGGGGCATGAATAATAAGAAACAACAGGCACAGGCTCTTTTGGGGCTGGCCTTGGTAGCGGGTTGCATGGCGGTCGGCAGTCAGGCTCAGGCCGGCGGCTTTTCTACCCCCACTTACGGTGCACCGGGATGGGGTCGTGCCTTCGGCGGCGGATCGCTGTTCAAGAATGACCCCAGTGCCGCCTTCAACAACCCGGCGGCGATGGCGTTCATCGACCACAACGTGGCGCAGATGACCGTGGATTACGCGCGGATCAAACTCAAATACAAAGGCGATGCCTACGACTATCAAGGCAACCCGGCATCCACGGCGCCGGTAGACGACTTCAACAACTCGACCCCTCTTTCAGGCGACGGCGGCGAGGGCGGGTTTACGGCCTGGCTGCCAACCGGCTTCCTGGTGATGCCGATCAACGATCGCTTTGCGTTCGGCCTCAGCCAGGTCGTGCCGCTGGGCATGCGCAGTACTTGGGATGAAGACTGGAAGGGCCGTGACTTCGCGGTCGACACTAAAATCGAGACCGTGGGTTTGACCGGCTCCTTGTCCTTCAAGGTCAACGACCAGTTCTCCCTCGGCCTGGGCGCCATCGTCCAGCACAGCAAGGGCTTCGTCAGCCAGAACCTCAACGTTACCGGCGCGGCGGGCATGTCGATTCTTCCCGGGGCGCCGTCTGGCGTCGGCGCCAACCTGATGCGGGTCAAGGTGGATAACACCTCGGTCGGCTGGTTTACCGGGGTGACTTGGAAGCCCACCGAGCAAGACACCCTCGGCCTGAATTACCACGCCAAGATCAAGAACAAGATGGAGGGCAAGTACAACATTCGCGCCGATGCCATCGGCCGCAGTTTCATGACCGATACCGACAGCAACGGCACCACCCTGATCGAGCTCGCCTATCCGGGGCTCAAGCTGTATCCGGACGGCGCCAATGCCGAAACCCAGCTGGATGTACCCGCCACCGCTGGCCTGGACTGGGTGCACGTGTTCAACGATCGCTTGACCCTGGGCGCCAGTGCGACCTGGACCCAGTGGTCGTCGTTCAAGGACCTGACGCTCAAGTCCAACGGCAACACCATTATCGAGATCCCCTACAAGTACAAAGACACCATGATGTACTCCCTGGGGGGCGACTACCGGTTCACCGACCAACTGACCTTGCGCGCTGGTGTGGCATTCGATGAAACCCCGACCCGCAATTCAACCCGCGATCCACGTATTCCCGACAATGATCGTTGGTTCACCTCCCTGGGTTTTGGTTATGACATCAAGGCGATTCCGGGGCTGGTGATCGACGGTGCCTACTCGCGGCAATTCGTCAAGGAAGCCCGGATCAAAACCGTGAACCAGGACCGCCTTGGCGGCTCGCGGCTCGACGGCAAGGTGGACGCCAAAGGCGAAGTGGTCAGCCTGTCTGCCACCTATCATTTCTGATCGGCACCTTTGATACACCCCGGTGCATCAGGCTGTGGCGGTACAGGGTGGCCTGTATTGCCGTAGCCTGAAAAGGCACTGGCGAGCTGTTTCTGACCAACCCTTTGCATGCCGGAGGCTGACGTTGTTCAGCCGTTATTGTTTCGCTCAAACACTAAATAATTATTTAAAAATAAAATTTGAAACGTCTATCTATCCTTTGTAGGGTGATCTTCGAGGAGCCGGCACAACGCCCAGGTTTCCACGGGTTGTCTGCACGAACCAAGAGAGGTATTTCATGATTGTCTGGTTATTGGTGGGACTCGCTGCGGCGCTCACACTGGCCTATCGGCAGGCGGTTGCGCTCATGTGGCTGGGCGTTGGCCTGGTGTGGCTGGCGGCCGGTTATCTGTTCGACCTGGCGGGTTCGCTGGGCCTGACCCTGGGGGCGCTGCTGGTGGTCGCGCCGGCGGCGATTCTCAGCCTCAAACCCCTGCGCCGCAGCCTGCTGACGCGCAAGGCCCTGGGCCTGTTCCGGCAGATCATGCCGGCCATGTCCGAGACCGAGCGTGCGGCCATCGAGTCCGGCAGCGTCTGGTGGGATGCCGAGCTGTTCAGCGGCACGCCGCGCTGGGAGCGTCTGCTGCAGGCCGCACCGGCGTCGCTAAGTGTCGAGGAGCAGGCGTTCCTCGACACCGAGGTGGAGAAGCTGTGCGACATCGCCAATGACTGGGAGACCACCCAGATCTGGCAGGACCTGTCGCCCCAGGCCTGGCAATACACCAAGGACGCGGGCTTTCTGGGGATGATCATTCCCAAGCAATACGGCGGCAAAGGCTTCTCCCATTACGCCCATTCCCAGGTGGTGATGAAGCTCTCGACCCGTTGCTCGGCGGCGGCGATTTCGGTGATGGTGCCCAACTCCCTGGGCCCGGCCGAGCTGCTGCTGCACTACGGCACCGAAGCCCAGCGCCAGTACTACCTGCCGCGCCTGGCCCGGGGCGAAGACATCCCGTGCTTTGCCTTGACCAGCCCTTACGCCGGTTCTGATGCCGGGGCGATTCCCGACCTGGGGATCGTCTGCAAGGGTCAGCATGAAGGCCAGGAGGTCCTGGGTTTCAGCGTCACCTGGGACAAGCGCTACATCACCCTGGGGCCGATTGCCACGGTGCTGGGCCTGGCCTTCCGTGCCGAAGACCCTGACGGCCTGCTGGGCAAGAAGGGCAGCCTGGGCATTACCTGCGCCCTGATCCCCACCAGCCACCCCGGGGTCCAGAGCGGGCGTCGGCATTGGCCGTTGAATGCGGTGTTCCAGAACGGCCCGACCCAGGGCAAGGATGTGTTTATCCCCCTGGAATGGGTGATCGGCGGCGCCGAGCAGGTCGGCAACGGCTGGCGTATGTTGATGGAGTGCCTGGCAGCCGGACGGGCGATTTCCCTGCCGTCGGCCAACGTCGGCCTGGGCAAGGTCGCGGTGCGTGGCACCACGGCCTATGCGGCGATGCGCAAGCAGTTCGGCCTGCCAATCGGCAAGTTCGAAGGGGTGCAGGCACCCCTGGCACGCATGGCCGGGCACCTGTACGCCTGCGATGCGGTGCGCAAGGTCTCGGTGGCGTCCCTGGACGCAGGGGAAAAGCCCTCGGTGATCTCGGCCATCGCCAAGTACCACGTCACCGAGCGCGCGCGGATCATCGTCAACGACGGCATGGACATCGTCGCCGGCAAGGGCATTTGCATGGGGCCCAATAACTTCCTGGCCCGTGCCTATCAGCAGAGCCCGATTGCGATCACCGTGGAAGGCGCGAACATCATGACCCGCTGCCTGATCATCTACGGCCAGGGTCTGATCCGTTGCCATCCCTATGTGTTCCGCGAAATGGAAGCTGCCCGCGATCCCGGTCGCCAAGGGCTGGAAGCCTTCGACAGCGCGATGTTCGGCCACATCAGTTTCTTTATCGCCAACAGCGTGCGCGCCGGCGTGCACGGTTTGACCGGCGGGCGCCTGCTCAAGGCCCCAGGCAATACCGACAAGGCTCTGGCCCCTTACTACCGGCAGATCAATCGGCTGTCGGTGGTGCTGGCTCTGGCCTCGGATATTTCCATGGGCGTGCTCGGCGGTGCCCTCAAGCGCAAGGAAAGCATCACCGGGCGCCTGGGGGACATTCTTTCCCAGCTGTACATTCTGTCCTGCGTGTTGAAACGCTTCGAGGACGATGGTCGGCCCCAGGCCGACCTGCCGCTGGTGCATTGGGCGGCTCAGGATGCCTTGCTCCGGGCCCACGAAGCCCTGGCCGAGGTGCTCGACAATTACCCGTCCAAGGCCGCGGCCCGAGTGATTCGGGGCTTGAGCTTTCCGTTGGGGATCCCCCAGCGCAAACCGTCCGACCGGCTGCTGGCCCAGGTCGCCGAGCTGGTGCAGATCCCGGGGGCGACCCGCGACCGCCTGCTGGCCGATTCCTACATCCCTCAGGCCGATATCGACAAGCTGGCCTACGGCGAACTGGCGTTCCGCCTGCAACCCCAGGTCGACCTGATCGAGGCGCGGCTCAAGCCGCTGATCAAGCAAGGCACCCTGGCGCCGTTGCCGATCTCCCGCGAGGCCTTTGTCATCTGGCGCGCCAAGGCCCTGGAGGCGCAGCTGATCAGCAGCGACGAAGACGAACTGCTCGGGCGCTACGTCGAGTACGGCGACCATGCGATCCAGGTCGATGACTTCCCGCAGGACTTCGGCCTGCTTGAAGCCTTGCAGCAGCGCCAGGCGCACTTCGACCAGGCGGGCAAGGCCACGTCCCGGCGCCGGGTGGCCAGCAGTGAAGGTTCGGCGGTGTCGAGTGACGCGCTCTCTTGAGGTTTTTCGGCTTTTTAGCGGGGTTTCTCCATGTCTGACGGTTATCTTTCGTTCGTCAACTCCCCCTGGGGGCGCCGGCTCGCGCAAACCGCGGGCCTGCCGCAACCCTTGGCCCTGCAACGCCAGCGCGAGGGGCAGGGCGCCCATCTGGTCAACCCGGTGATTCTCGCGTGCGGCTCCGAGGGCCGACTGCTGGGCGAGCTGCAACGGATCTTCGCCGCCACCGACACCGTGGCGGCCCAGGCGGCGAGCATCAAGGCGCCGTCCACGGTCAAGGTCCAGGGCGCGGTATTCGATGCCAGCGGCCTGCGCGATATCGGCCAGTTGGATGAGCTGTATCGCTTCTTCCATGCCAATGTGCGGCGCCTGGCAGCCCATGGCCGGGTGCTGGTGCTGGGCACGCCGCCGGAGCAGTGCAAGGAACTGGCGCAGGCCGTGGTGCAACGGGCCCTGGAGGGGTTCGTGCGCTCCCTGGGCAAGGAGCTGCGCCGGGCGATTACCGTGCAGCTGCTGTATGTGGAGCCGGGGGCCGAGGCTGAGCTGGACAGCAGCCTGCGCTTCTTCTTGTCGCGGCGTTCGGCCTACGTTTCCGGGCAGGTGGTGCGGATCGCCGAACCGGTGGACGTGCCCAAGCCCATCGCCTGGGACCGGCCCCTGGCCGGACGCCGTGCGCTGGTGACCGGTGCCAGCCGTGGCATCGGTTTGGCCATCGCCCAGGTGCTGGCGGGCGAGGGCGCGCACGTGGTGTGCCTGGATATCCCGCAGAACGCGGCGGCCTTGCAGCAGGCGGCGACGGCGGTGGAGGGCAGCGCGCTGGCCCTGGACATCACCGCCGCCGAGGCCGGCAGCCAGTTGCTGGGGTTTGTCGGTGAGCACGGGGCGTTCGATATCGTGGTGCATAACGCCGGCATTACCCAGGACAAGACCCTGGCCAAGATGAGCGAGGCGGCCTGGCGCCAGGTGCTGGCGGTCAATCTGGAGGCGCCGCTGCTGTTGAGCCAGGCGCTGCTGGAGGGCCAGGGCCTGAACCCGGGTGGGCGGATTGTCTGTGTGTCGTCGATCTCCGGGATCGCCGGCAACCTCGGGCAGACCAACTACGCCACGTCCAAGGCCGGGGTGATTGGCCTGGTGCAAAGCCTGGCGCCTTTGGCGGCGCGGCAGCAGGTGACGGTCAATGGTGTGGCCCCGGGGTTTATCGAGACTCAGATGACCGCCAAGATCCCGTTGCTGATCCGCGAGGCCGGGCGCCGCATGAACTCGCTGTCCCAAGGCGGGCAAGCGGTGGATGTGGCACAGACCATCGCCTGGCTGGCCCATCCGGCCTCGGGCGGGATCAATGGACAGGTGGTCCGCGTCTGCGGCCAAAGCCTGCTGGGAGCCTGAACCATGACTGTCGACTCTGCCATTCGCATCATCGAGCCGCTGCCGTCCCGGGGCCAATTGCTTTACGACGGTCTGCGCAGCCTGCGCAAGCCCAAGCCGGACGCCGCACCGCAGTTGCCCACCGAACGCCTGGTGCGCCCGGCGGTGGAGCTCCAGGCCGCAGAGGTGGCGCGCTACGCCCAGGCCTGCGGCTTTCGTCGCGAGCATGGGGTGCCGCTGTCGTTTCCCCACACCCTGGCGTTTCCCCTGCACCTGTTGCTGCTGACCCGCCCGAGCTTTGCCTACCCGGCCAGCGGCATGGTGCACCTGGCCAATCGCATTCGGCAGTACCAGCGCCTGGAAGAGGGCCAGGCCTTGCGCCTGGAAGTCTTCGCCGAACGCTGGCTGGCGCATCCCAAGGGCCAGGCGCTGTGCATCGCCACCCGCGCCTACACCAACGGCAGCCTGGTCTGGGAGGGCGACAGCCTGTACCTGCGCCGTGGGGTTGCGGCGCCGGTGGGCGAACCCTGGCAAGGCGCCTTGTCACCTGCGCCCGAAGGGTTGCGGCGCACCCAGCGCTGGACATTGCCGGCGGACCTGGGGCGACGCTTCGCCAAGGTCAGCGGTGACTTCAACCCAATCCACACGTCCTGGCTGGGGGCGCGCCTGTTCGGTTTCCGGCGGCCCATCGCCCATGGCATGTGGACCCTGGGCCGGGCCCTGGCGGCGCAGCAACCGCCCCATGCGCTGGAGGCGGCGCAGCTGGAGTGCGAGTTCAAGCTGCCGATTTTCCTGCCGGCGGCCGTGACCTTGTGGAACGCGCCGCCGAGCGGGCCGCGCCATGAGTTTGAAGTGCGCAACCAGTCGGGCGACAAGCCGCATATGCGCGGGCTGTTTATTGGGGGAGCTGGGCAATGAGTGAATACAGTTTCAACCCGGCGCCGGTGCGTCGGGTGGCGATCCTGGGGGGCAACCGGATTCCGTTCGCCCGTTCGAACACGGTGTACGCCAATGACAGCAATCAGGATCTGCTGGTGGCAGCCCTGCAAGGCCTGGTGGATCGCTATGGCCTGCAAGGGCAACGCCTGGGGGAGTTCGCCGCGGGGGCGGTGATCAAGCATTCTCGGGACTTCAACCTGGCCCGCGAGACCCTGCTGTCCACCACCTTGTGCGCGCAAACCCCCGCCTACGACGTGCAGCAGGCCTGTGGCACCGGGTTGGAGGCGGCGTTGCTGGTGGCCAACAAGATCGCCCTCGGGCAGATCGAGGTCGGGGTTGCCGGCGGTGCTGATACCACTTCCGATGCACCGATCGGCCTCAATGAATCCCTGCGCCGCACGCTGCTCCAGGCCAATCGGGCCAAAGGCGCAGGCAACAAGCTGCGGACCTTGCTCAAGGTGCGGCCATCGATGTTTTTCAAGCCGCTGCTGCCACGCAATGGCGAACCGCGCACCGGGCTGTCCATGGGCGAGCACTGCGAGGAAATGGCCAAGCGCTGGCAGATCAAACGCCTGGCCCAGGACGAACTGACCCTCAACAGCCATCGGCAGTTGGAGGCGGCCTACCAGCGTGGTTTCTTCAATGACCTGATCACTCCCTACCGTGGCCTGGCCCGGGACAACAACCTGCGGGCCGATGCCAGCCTGGAAAAGCTCGCCGGCTTGAGTCCGGCCTACGACCGTGAGAACGGCACCCTGACCGCCGGCAATTCGACGCCCCTGACCGATGGTGCCTCGGTGGTGCTGCTGGCCAGCGAAGCCTGGGCCGCGGCGCACAACCTGCCGGTGTTGGCGTACCTGCGCACTGGGGAGACGGCGGCGGTGAACTTTGTCGACGGCTCTGAAGGCCTGCTGATGGCCCCGGCCTATGCCGTGCCGCGCATGCTGGCCCGGGAAGGCCTGAGCCTGCAGGACTTTGATTTCTACGAGATCCACGAAGCCTTCGCCGCCCAGGTGCTGTGCACCCTCAAAGCCTGGGAAGACCCCGACTATTGCCGCGATCAGCTCGGGCTAGAGGCGCCTCTGGGCCGTATCGAGCGCAGCAAACTCAATATCAACGGCGGCTCCCTGGGCTGCGGTCATCCGTTTGCCGCCACCGGTGGCCGGCAACTGGCGACCCTGGCCAAGGCCATCGCCGAGCGCGGTGGCGGACGGGGCCTGATATCCATCTGTGCAGCAGGCGGGCTGGGTGTTACCGCCATCGTCGAAAAATAACAACAAGGAGACTGCCATGAGTGTCGTAAGCCTGCACCCCGCTGAACGCATCTGGTTGAACGCTTATCTGCCGGGCGTGCCGACTGATATCGAAGCCGAGATCGACCGCTACCCGTCGCTGCGGGAAGTGTTCCTGGAACATGTGGAGAAATACCGCCAGCGCGTGGCTTACGTCAGCATCGGCACCGAGATGGGCTATGACCAATGGGAGCAACGGGTCTTTGCCTTTGCCGCCTGGCTGCAGTCGAAGGGGGTGAAGAAGGGCGACCGGGTGGCGCTGATGATGCCCAACTGCCTGCAATACCCGATCTGCCTGTTTGGCACGCTGTTGGTCGGTGCGGTGGTGGTCAACGTCAACCCGCTGTACACCGCCCATGAACTCAGGCACCTGCTCAAGGACAGCGGCGCCGAGACCGTGGTGATCTTCGAAAACTTCGCTCACACCCTGGAGCAGGCGCTGCCCGGCAGCCGCCTGAAAAACATTGTGGTGGCCGCCATTGGCGACCTGCTGGGCACCTTCAAGGGCGCGGCGCTGAACTTTGCCCTGCGCCATGTGCAGAAACAGGTGCCGCGCTTCAATCTGCCGGGGTCTATCCGCTTCCCGCAGATGATGAAGCGGGCCCGCGTGCTCAGCCATCAGCAGGTTGCGCTCAAGCACGACGACATCGCCTTTTTGCAGTACACCGGGGGCACCACCGGCGATGCCAAGGGCGCGATGCTGACCCACCGTAACATCCTGGCCAACCTGATGCAGGCCAAGGCCTGGGTCGGCAATCAGTTGGATGAGAACCAGCAGGAAACCAACGTCACCCTGCTGCCGCTGTACCACGTGCTGTCGCTGACGGTGAACTGCCTGATGTTCATGTGCCTGGGCGGGCGTAACATCCTGATCGCCAACCCCAGGGACGTGAAGCGGGTGCAGATGATCCTGCGCAAGGAGACGTTCAGCGGCATTGTCGGGGTCAACACGCTGTTCAACGGCCTGCTGGAGAACGAGGAATTTCGTGGTCGGGATTTTTCCGAGTTGAAACTGGCTATCGCCGGCGGCATGGCGACCCACACCGCGGTGGCCCGGCGCTGGAAAGAGGTGACCGGGGTGCCGATCATCGAAGGTTACGGCCTGACCGAGTGTTCGCCGGTGGTGAGCATCAGCCCGATCGACATTGCGCGCATGCGCGAAGGGGATTTCACCGGCACCATCGGCGTGCCGCTGCCGTCAACCTGGGTGCGTTTCGTGCGTGAAGACGGCGAGCTGGCGGACCTGGGCGAGGAGGGTGAACTGCAGGTGCGCGGGCCACAGGTGATGAAGGGCTACTGGCAGCGCCCGGACGAGACCGCCAAAGTCCTGGACCGCCATGGCTGGCTGTCCACGGGTGATATCGGGGTGATGAACGAGCAGGGCTTCATCCGCCTGGTGGACCGCAAGAAAGACATGATTCTGGTCTCGGGTTTCAACGTCTATCCCAACGAAATCGAAGACGTGGTGGCCCTGCACCCGGGAGTGGCTGAAGTGGCGGCGATCGGGGTCGAGGACGGGGTGAGTGGCGAGAAGGTGAAGATCTTCGTGGTGCGCAAAGACCCCAACCTGACCCAGGAACAACTGCTGGCCCACTGCCGGGAATACCTCACCGGCTACAAAGTGCCGCGCTTCGTCGAGTTCCGCACCGAAGAACTGCCCAAGACCACCGTCGGCAAAGTCCTGCGTAGAGCCCTGCGCTGAACCCGTAGCCGTTGCCACAGGCTCGGGCAGCGTGCGGACGCTGCCCCTCAAGACCGCCGCAAGGGACCAGGTGTCCCTGCGGCATCACCCATGACTCGTTCAGTCGCGGGGTTTGCGGCGCCCCACCAGTTTCATCACCACCACAAAGAACACCGGGACGAAGATCACCGCCAGGGTCGCGGTGATCATGCCGCCGATCACCCCGGTGCCGATGGCTTGCTGGCTCGCCGAGCTGGCGCCGGTGGCGATTGCCAGGGGCACCACACCGAGGATAAACGCCAGCGAGGTCATGACAATCGGCCGCAGGCGCAGGCGCGCGGCTTGCACCGTGGCGTCCACCAGGTCGTGGCCTTCGTCGTACAGGCTCTTGGCGAACTCGATGATCAAGATCGCGTTCTTCGCCGACAGGCCAATGATGGTGATCAGCCCAACCTTGAAGAACACATCGTTCGGCATGCCGCGCAAGGACACCGCCAACACCGCGCCCAGCACCCCGAGCGGCACCACCAGCAGCACCGACGTCGGGATCGACCAGCTTTCATACAGCGCCGCCAGACACAGGAACACGATCAACAGCGACAGCCCCAGGAGCATCGGCGCCTGGCTTCCCGACAGGCGTTCCTGCAGCGACAGCCCGGTCCATTCCTGGCCCAGTCCGGTCGGCAGTTGCGCCACCAGGCGCTGCACTTCGGCCATGGCTTCGCCGGTGCTGTGGCCCGGGGCCGGTTCGCCGGAAATGCTGATCGCCGGGTAGCCGTTGTAGCGGGTCAACTGCGCCGGACCCTGCACCCAGTGCGCACGGACGAAGGCTGACAGCGGCACCATCTTCCCGTCGTTGTTGCGCACGTGGATTTTCATCAGATCGGCGACCTGGCTGCGTTGATCGCCTTCGGCCTGGACCACCACCCGCTGCATGCGGCCCTGGTTGGGGAAGTCATTGATGTAAGCCGAACCAATGGCCGTGGACAGCACGTTGCCGATATCGGCAAAGGAAATACCCAGGGCGTTGGCCTGCTTGCGGTCCACCTCCAACTGCACCTGGGGCGCTTCGGCCAACGCGCTTTCACGGACGTTGGCCAGGATCGGGCTTTTTTCCGCCGCCGCCAGCAACTCGCTGCGCGCAGCCATCAACGCCGCATGCCCCAGGCCACCGCGGTCCTGCAAGCGGAACTCGAAGCCGCTGGAGGTGCCCAGGCCGTCGATCGGCGGCGGTAACACGGCATAGGCCACCGCGTCCTTGATCTCGCTGAACGCCGCGTTGGCCCGATCGGCAATGGCCATCGCCGAATCGTCGCTGCCCCGGGACGACCAGTCCTTGAGGGTGGTAAAGGCCAGCGCCGCGTTCTGCCCGCTGCCGGAAAAGCTGAAACCGAGGATCACCGTGCTGTCGCCCACCCCGGGTTCACCGGCGTTGTGCGTTTCAATCTGTTCCACCACCTGCACCGTGCGGTTCTTGCTGGCACCGGGTGGCAACTGGATATCGGTGATGGTGTAGCCCTGGTCTTCCACCGGCAGGAACGAGGAGGGCAGGCGACTGAACAGCAGCCCCAGGCCCACCAGCAGCACGCCATACGCCAGTAGGTAGCGTCCGCTGCGTTTCAGCGCGTACACCACCCAACGCTGATAGCCCTCGGTCAGGCGTTCAAAGCAGCGGTTGAACCAGCCGAAGAAACCGTGCTTTTCGTGGTGTTCGCCCTTGGCCAGGGGCTTGAGCAGGGTCGCGCACAGCGCCGGGGTCAGGGTCAGGGCGAGGAAGGCCGAGAACAGGATCGAGGTCGCCATCGACAGCGAGAACTGCTGATAGATCACCCCCACCGAACCCGGCATGAAGGCCATGGGAATAAACACCGCCACCAGCACCAGGGTGATGCCGACAATGGCCCCGGTGATCTGCTGCATGGCCTTGCGCGTGGCGTCCCTGGGCGACAGACCCTCGTTGGCCATGATCCGCTCGACGTTCTCCACCACCACAATGGCGTCATCCACCAGGATGCCGATGGCCAGCACCATGCCGAACATGGTCAGCACGTTGATCGAAAAGCCCAGCAGCAACATGGTGGCGAAGGTGCCCATCAGCGCCACCGGCACCACCAGGGTCGGGATCAGGGTGTAACGGATGTTCTGCAGGAACAGGAACATCACCGCGAACACCAGCGCCATGGCTTCGACCAGGGTGTAGACCACCTTGGTGATCGAGACCTTGACGAAGGGCGAGGTGTCGTAGGGGATCTTGTATTCCACGCCGGCCGGGAAGTAGCGCGCCAGCTCGTCCATTTTCGCCCGCACCCGGGTCGCGGTGCTCAGGGCATTGGCCCCGGGGGACAGCTGCACGCTGACCGCGGTCGAGGGTTTGCCGTTCAGGCGCGTGGAAAACTGATACTCCTGGCTGCCGATCTCGACCCGTGCCACATCGCCGATGCGCACGGTAGAACCGTCCTGATTGGCCCGCAGCACGATATCGGCGAATTCCTGGGGCGTCGACAGCTGGCCCTTGACCAGGATCGAGGCGGTGATTTCCTGGGTCGAGCGGGTCGGCAGGTCGCCAATGCTACCGGCCGAGACCTGGGCGTTCTGCGCGGCGATGGCGGCGCTGACATCGGCCGGGGTCAGGTTGAAACCGATCAGCTTCTGCGGGTCGACCCAGATGCGCATCGCCCGTTCGGAACCATAGAGCTGCGCTTTGCCGACGCCATCCAGGCGGCGGATCTCGTTCATCACGTTGCGCGCCAGGTAGTCGCTGAGGGCCACGTCATCCAGGCGTCCGTCGCTGGAGGTCAGGGTGATCAGCAGCAGGAAGCCGGCCGAGACCTTTTCCACCTGCAAGCCTTGCTGAGTCACGGCCTGGGGCAAGCGCGGCTCGACCGCCTTGAGCCGGTTCTGCACGTCGACCTGGGCCATTTCCGGGTTGGTCCCGGGCTGGAAGGTGGCGGTGATGGTGGCACTGCCGAGGCTGCTCTGGGATTCGAAATACAGCAGGTGATCGGCGCCGTTGAGCTCTTCCTCGATCAGGCTGACCACGCTTTCGTCCAGGGTCTGGGCCGATGCGCCGGGGTAGGTGGCGTGGATTTCCACTTGCGGCGGGGCGACGTTGGGGTACTGCGCCACCGGCAATTGGGGAATGGCCAGGGCACCGGCCAGCAGGATGAACATCGCGACCACCCAGGCGAATACCGGGCGATCGATAAAGAATTGCGGCATGGGGGTTCCTACCTACTGAGCAGCCTGGGCGAGGGGGAGAGGGCTGTCGTCGATCTGTACCAGCTCGCCGGGGCGGGCGTGCTGCAAGCCTTCAACCACAATGCGGTCACCGGGTTTCAGGCCCTGGGTGACAATCCAGCGATCCTGCTGCACCTGGCCCAGTTGCACCGGGTGCTGGCTGACGCGCAGTTCGCTGTCCACCAGCAGCACCTGGGCGATGCCGGCGCTGTCGCGCAGGATGGCCCGTTGCGGCACGCTGATGCCCTGCTGGTTCACCGCCTGTTCCAGACGCACCCGGACAAAGCTGCCGGGCAGCAGGTCGAGGTCGGGGTTGGGGAATTCGCTGCGCAGGATGATCTGCCCGGTGCTGGGGTCGACGCTGATATCGGCGAACAACAGCTTGCCCGGCAGCGGGTAGAGGCTGCCGTCGTCCTGGATCAGGGTGGCTTTGGCCTGGTCCTGGCCGACCTGCTGCAACTGCCCGGCGCGGAAGGCCCGGCGCAGGTCATTGAGCTCGCGGGTCGACTGGGTCAGGTCGGCATGGATCGGATCCAGCTGCTGGATCAGCGCCAGGGGCGTGGTTTCGTTCTGTCCGACCAGTGCGCCTTCGGTCACCAGGGCGCGGCCGACGCGACCTGAAATCGGCGCGGTAACGGTGGCATAGCCCAGGTTGAGCCTGGCCCGCTGCACCGCCGCCTGGTTCGCCGCGACTTCCGCTGCGGTCTGGCGCGCATTGGCCCGGGCGTTGTCGTATTCCTGGCCGCTGATGGCCTGGTCGTCGACCAATTGGGCGTAGCGCTGCTCCTGCAAGCGTGCCTGGAAGGCATTGGCTTCGGCCTTGCGCAGACTGGCCAGGGCGCTGTCGAGGTCGGCTTTGAACGGCGCCGGGTCGATGCGGAACAACACCTGGCCCTGCTTGACGTCACTGCCTTCGCGGAAGGTGCGTTGCAGCACCACGCCCGCCACCCGCGCGCGGACCTCGGCGATGCGCGGCGCGGCGATGCGCCCGCTCAGCTCACTGCTGATCGACAGGGGCTGGGCTTCGATGGTTTCAATCCGGACTTTAGCCGCTGGCGGCTGTTGTTCGCTGTCGGCTGATGGGCCACAGGCGCTCAGGGTCACGGCCAAGGCGACCAGGCCAAGTTGCGCAAACAGGTTTTTCGACATGCTGATACCCCAATAATGACCCCGGCATGCTAAGGCCAAGGGGCAAGGGGCGCTGTGAAGCTCTGTAGGTGCTGTGTGAAAAAGTGTGAAGCGGGCACGCGCTAGGGCCTGAGGTTGTATATCCTTTGTGCCCCTCGTGAACTCTCGCCGCATGCTCGTCGGCAATTTCTGGACGTCCCCATGCCCAATATCCTTCTGGTCGAAGACGACACCGCGCTGTCCGAGTTGATCGCCAGCTACCTGGAGCGCAACGGCTACCAGGTCAACGTGATCAGCCGCGGCGACCAGGTGCGCGAACGGGCCCGGGTCAGCCCGCCGGACCTGGTGATTCTCGACCTGATGCTGCCCGGGCTCGATGGCCTGCAGGTGTGCCGCCTGTTGCGCACCGATTCGGCGACCTTGCCGATCCTGATGCTCACCGCCCGTGACGACAGCCATGACCAGGTTCTGGGCCTGGAAATGGGCGCCGACGACTACGTGACCAAACCCTGCGAGCCTCGAGTCTTGCTGGCCCGGGTACGGACCCTGTTGCGTCGCAGCAGCCTCAGCGAACCGCAGAGCGCCAGCGATCGGATCCTGATGGGCAACCTGTGCATCGACCTCTCGGAGCGCAGCGTGACCTGGCGCGAGCAGCCGGTGGAGCTGTCCAGCGGCGAATACAACCTGCTGGTGGTGCTGGCGCGGCATGCTGGCGAAGTCCTGAGCCGCGACCAGATTCTGCAACGCCTGCGCGGCATCGAGTTCAACGGCACCGACCGCTCGGTGGACGTGGCGATCTCCAAACTGCGGCGCAAATTCGACGACCACGCCGGCGAGGCGCGCAAGATCAAGACCGTCTGGGGCAAGGGCTACCTGTTCAGCCGCTCCGAGTGGGAATGCTGAGCCCATGCTGCGGATCCTGATCCGGCTGTACCTGATCACCATCATCACCTTCAGTGCCGCCATCTACCTGATCCCGGACCTGGTGGTCAGGGTGTTTCACGAGCGCTTCCTGAACTACAACCTGGACCAGTCCCGGGGCCTGCAAAACCTCATCATCCAACAGTTTCACGCGGTGCCGGCCGAACAGTGGCTGAGTCTGGCGGCGCAGTTGGACCAGGAGTTCCAGCCGCTGCACGTGGCCCTGGTGCGCATCGACGACCTTGACTTCAGCCTGTATGAGCGCGAACGCCTGGAGCGCGGGGAAAACGTCGTGCGTGTCGGCGACTGGGGTTGGCGCACCCTGGCGGTGGCGCCGCTGGATCGGCAGCAGGCGGTGAAACTGGTGGTGCCGCCGGACCCGCTGGACGTCAACCTGTTGTACTGGAGCATCAACGTGCTGATCGGCGCGGCGTTGCTGGCGTGCCTGCTGTTCTGGCTGCGTCCGCACTGGCGCGACCTGGAGCGGCTCAAGCGCACGGCCGAGCGCTTCGGCAAGGGCCACTTGGGTGAACGCACGCACATCGCCCCCAGTTCCAACATCGGCAGCCTGGCCCACGTCTTCGACACCATGGCCGGGGATATCGAAAACCTCCTCAACCAACAACGCGACTTGCTCAATGCCGTGTCCCACGAACTGCGCACGCCCCTGACCCGGCTCGACTTCGGCCTGGCCCTGGCGCTGTCCGACGACCTGCCGGCGCCGAGCCGCGAGCGCTTGCAGGGCCTGGTGGCCTATATCCGAGAGCTGGATGAACTGGTGCTGGAACTGCTGTCTTATAGCCGTCTGCAAAATCCGGCGCAGTTGCCGGAGCAGGTCGAGGTGGCACTGGACGAGTTTATCGACAGCATCCTGGGCAGCGTCGACGATGAGCTGGAATCACCGGACATTGTTATCGATGTGTTGCTCAGCGGTTCCCTGGAGCGTTTCACCCTCGACCCGCGCCTGACCGCGCGAGCGATCCAGAACCTGTTGCGCAACGCCACCCGCTATTGCGAGAAACGCATCCAGATCGGGGTCCAGGTCAGCGCCGAGGGCTGCGAGATCTGGGTCGATGACGATGGCATCGGGATCCCCGAGGCTGAGCGCGAACGGGTGTTCGAACCCTTCTACCGCCTTGACCGCAGCCGCGACCGCGCTACCGGTGGCTTCGGCCTGGGCCTCGCCATCAGCCGGCGTGCCCTGCAAGCCCAGGACGGCACGCTGACCGTCGAGGCTTCACCCCTGGGTGGTGCGCGCTTTCGTCTGTGGCTGCCCAACGCCTAGGCGCAGTCCCGAAGGGCAGGGTCAAGAAACTGCGGGGTTGAGGCCGGGCTGCTGCGGCGGCGCCAGTCCCGCTTTTGGCCGATGCGCTGCCTTACTGGGTGGCGGCCGTGCTTGCTATAGTTCGGCCCTCATTTTCTGCCCAGTAAAGGATCGCTGCCATGTCCGAATATCAAGCCTTTCGCGTCGAACTCGCCGATAACATCGCCCATGTGCAGATCAACCGCCCGGAAAAGATCAACGCCATGAACGCTGCGTTCTGGAGCGAGATCGTCGAGATCTTCCGCTGGATCGACGACACCGACGCTGTGCGCGTGGTGGTGCTCAGTGGCGCCGGCAAGCATTTTTCCTCGGGCATCGACTTGATGATGCTGGCCGGCGTCGCCAACGAACTGGGCAAGGACGTGGGGCGCAACGCGCGCCTGCTGCGACGCAAGATCCTCAATCTGCAAGCCTCGTTCAATGCCGTGGACCGTTGCCGCAAGCCAGTATTGGCGGCGATCCAGGGCTATTGCCTGGGCGGTGCCATCGACCTGATCGCCTCCTGCGACATGCGCTATGCCGCCGAGGATGCGCAGTTCTCGATCAAGGAAATCGATATCGGCATGGCCGCCGATGTCGGCACCTTGCAACGTTTGCCGCGTATCATCGGCGACGGCATATTGCGTGAACTGGCTTACACTGGTCGCACCTTCGGCGCCGAGGAAGCGCGTAGCATGGGCCTGGTCAATCGCACCTACAGCGACGCCGCCAGCCTGCTCGACGGGGTGATGGGCATTGCCCGCGAGATCGCCAGCAAGTCGCCGATCGCCATCACCGGCACCAAGGAAATGATCAGCTACATGCGTGACCATCGCATCGACGATGGCTTGGAATACATCGCCACCTGGAACGCCGCCATGTTGCAATCCACTGACTTGCGCGTGGCCATGGCCGCCCATATGAGCAAACAGAAGCCCGAATTTCTGGATTGAGTGACTATGACTTCACGCTGGACCACAGCAGTACTGGATATCGACCTTCCCGGCGGCTGGGCCGTGGCCCGCAGCCGGGATGGTTTTCTGTGCGACGACAATGGCGCGTTGTTTCCCCGGGAATGGCTCAAGCGCCAGGATCTGTCGATCCTCACTGAGCATGGCATCGGGCATCTGGATGGCGAGCCGGTGTACTTGCTGGAACTGAGCCATCCCAGTGACGTGCCGGGCTGCAACTGGAAGGGCCTGCGGGCGTTCATGCTTGAAGGCGACCACACGCTGTACAAGGTCCTGGGTTATGCCGCTCAGATCGGCACCTGGGCCCGTGAACACCGCTTCTGCGGCAACTGCGGGCAGGCGATGCATCAAGTGCCGCGGGAGCGGGCGATGTACTGCGAGCCCTGCGATTTACGCAGCTACCCGCGTATTTCGCCGAGCATGATCGTGCTGATCACCCGGGGTGACGAAGTGCTGCTGGCGCGTTCGCCGCGTTTTGTACCGGGGGTCTACAGCACCCTGGCCGGTTTTGCCGAGCCAGGGGAGTCGGCGGAGGAATGCCTGATTCGTGAAGTGCGCGAAGAAGTGCAGGTCGAGGTGCAGAACATCCAGTACGTCGGCAGCCAATGCTGGCCGTTTCCCCATTCGATGATGCTGGGTTTTCACGCCGAGTATGCCGGTGGCGAGATCGTGCCCCAGGCCGATGAGATCGAAGACGCGCAGTGGTTCAACATCCATAGCCTGCCGCCGTTGCCCGCATCGCGTTCGATCGCCCGCTACCTGATCGACCTCTACGTTGCCCAACGCCTGGGCCAACCCGAGCCCATCCTGCCTACCTGAGCAATCTTGGCAGCGGTTACATCTGTCGCCGCTGCCGCAGTTGGCCATCCGCAACAACCCAATATTTCAAGAATAGCCCTGGCACCTGTGCGGGCCAGCGCAGGCTCGCGGAGCTCGGCAGCGGCTACCGGGGTATCAGGCGGCGCTGAACCAGTGTTGCCAGGCCAGGCGTACGGTCAGGCCCAGGACCACGGTGATGAACACCGGGCGAATGAATTTGGCGCCGCCACTGATGGCGGTGCGGGCGCCGAAGAAGGCGCCGACCATGACCGAGAGGCCCATGCTCAGGCCGATGATCCAGTCCACCTGCCCGGAGAACACAAACACCGACAACGCCGCAGCGTTGCTGACGAAGTTCATGCTGCGCGCCACGCCGCTGGCCTTGACCAGGTCGATGGGGTAGAGCAGCAGGCTGCTGACGGTCCAGAAGGCTCCGGTGCCGGGGCCCGCTACACCGTCATAGAAGCCCAGGCTGAAACCCTGGGTCGATTGCCATTTCTTCTTGATCGGAACATCGCTGTCCAGCGGCGCCTTGGGCGTGCCACCAAACAACAGGTACAGGCCGCAGGCAAAAACAATCACCGGCAGCATCTTGTTCAGCCATTCGGCCGGCAGGTAGTGCGCGACCACGGCCCCCGCCAGTGCGCCCACCAGGGTGCCGACAATGGCGTGGGTCCACTGCCGTGGATGGAACAGCTTGCGTCGGTAGAAGGTGAAGCTGGCGGTGGCCGAGCCGAAGGTCGAACTGAGCTTGTTGGTGCCCAGCACCAGATGGGGCGGCAACCCGGCGGTGAGCAGTGCCGGGGTGGTGAGCAGGCCGCCACCGCCGGCAATGGCGTCGATGAAACCGGCGATAAAGGCCACAAGGGCGAGAATGGCGAGGGTGGTCAGGTCTACGCTGAGTTCGAAAGGCATGGATTCGGCTTATTTCGGCGGAAGGCGCAAAGGGGGGTGCGCGAAAGACCGACATGTTACCCGCAACCCAGGTCGTCACGCGACCGTGACCGACGCTATTGCCCGCTGGCGGCTGCGAGGGGCCCGCTGCCACAGGCCCCAAGCGCCATCGTCCTAGGCCTTCTGCGGCCCGTTGCCGATCTGCCAGACAAACGGCGGTTCGTTGCCGTTGATCACCCAGTCGCCGACGATCCGTGCCTTATAGATCACCGGGTTGTGTGACGACACGGTACGGGCATTGCGCCAATGGCGGTCGAGGGCCTTGCCCTGGCGGATATCCGACGCGCCCAGGGCGTTGAACAGTTCGGTGGTAGCACGCTGGATCAGTTCGCTGACCACCACCTGGGCCGTGGCCGATTCGATTTCCGCAGCGACGTTGGCTTCACGCTCCACCCCTTCATCTCCGGCAAAACGCGCCAGGTAGGCCCGCTGCGCGGGTTCTGCGGCGCGCACCGCGCTGGCCTCGGCGGCATACACCCAGGCGGCGACTTCGCCGACCACCTGCTGCACCTGAGCGTCTTCGCTGACCCGTGGCGCGTTGCCATGGCTGTAGATGCGCTTGCGGCTGCGCACTTCATGGGCCACGTCGCGCAGGGCGGCGCGGCCGATCCCGGCCAGGGAGGCCAGCAACACCAGTTGATAGAAAGCGGTCTGGTACTTGAAGCGGGTGGCGAAGTCGATGACGTTCTCGGCGTCGACCTCGGCATCGCGAAAGCGCGAAGTGCCGCTACCGGTGGTGCGCTGGCCGAAACCGTCCCAGTCATCGCTGTGCTCGATGCCCGGCTGGCGCGCCCGCACGGCGGCGATCACATCGCCGCCGGTGTCGCTGCGCTGGGCGTAGACGTCGATCCAGTCGGAGAAAATGCTCCCGGTGCTGTAGAACTTCTCGCCATTGAGCTTCCAGGTGTCACCGTCGGGCGAGACCTGGGTCACCACATCGCCAATCGCCACGTTGCCGATCTCGGTCCAGGCGCAACCGACGATGTCGCCCTCGACAAACCGTTTGAACCACAGGTCCCGGCCCGGGCCGGGGGGCGCGTTGAGACGGTCTTCGGCAAAGGCAAAGTGCCCGCGCAGGGCTTGCGGCACGTTGGAGTCGGCTTCAGCCAGCTCGATCAACAGTTGGAACAGTTGCGGCAGGGACGCGCCGCCACCACCGTATTCCACCGGCACCCGCACCGCGCCGAACCCGGCCTGCTTCAGCCACTGGATCGGTTCATGGGGCAGGCTGCGGCTGTGCTCGCGTTGCACCGCGCCGTCGGCGATCTGCTTGAAGATCGGGCGAAAGCGTGCGGCCAGGGTCTCGTAGTCGACGCCAATGGACAGTGGGTTGATTACCTGGTGTTCGGTCATGGGACAGTTCCTTGAATCGGCAGTTGAAGATCAGGTGTCTGCCCAGACGATTGCACACTCCATGCCGCAGTTGCAGGCCCCGGTTTTTCTGGGCCTGGCCCCGGCTGGTGGGCTGGCAACTGTTGCTCGGCCAACAGTGCTTCAACAAAACGCTGCCTTTCAGGGGAGGTAGCCGACGTGCGGCGCAGGATCGCACCCCCGCGAATGCCGAGACAAACAGTCGCTCGACGGCTGTACTCCGCCCTCTACAGGCCCTGCCGCCCGGGCCAGCGGGCGCGGGGTCGGCAACTGGCACGCTTGCTGCTCTGCTCCCTGTACCTTCTCAAGTCCCGAGGACAAGCCAATGAGTCAGCAAGCCGTCAAATTCGCCTACTGGGTGCCCAACGTCAGCGGTGGGCTGGTAGTCAGCAAGATCGAACAACGCACCGACTGGGGCATCGACTATAACCGCAAGCTGGCACAACTGGCCGAAACCGCCGGCTTTGAATACGCCTTGACCCAGATACGCTTCACCGCCGGTTACGGTGCCGAGTTCCAGCATGAGTCCGTGGCGTTCAGCCATGCGCTGCTGGCCGCCACCAGTACACTCAAGGTGATCGCGGCGATCCTGCCCGGTCCATGGAAGCCCGCGCTGGCGGCCAAGCAACTGGCGACTATCGACCAGCTGACCAATGGCCGCATCGCGGTCAATATCGTCAGCGGCTGGTTCAAGGGTGAGTTCCAGGCCATTGGCGAGCATTGGCTGGAGCACGATGAGCGTTATCGCCGTTCCGAAGAGTTCATCCGCTCGCTGAAGGGCATCTGGTCCCAGGACAACTTCACCTTCAAAGGCGACTTCTACCGGTTCGACAACTACAGCCTCAAACCCAAGCCCCTGGGCCAGCCGGAGATCTTCCAGGGCGGCAGTTCACGGGCGGCGCGAGACATGGCGGCGCGGGTCTCGGACTGGTACTTCACCAACGGCAACACGCCGCAGGGGATCAAGGCCCAGGTCGACGATATCCGGGCCAAGGCCGCGCTGAACAACCACTCGGTAAAAGTCGGGGTCAATGCTTTTGTCATCGCCCGTGACACCGAGGAGGAAGCCCGGGCAGTGCTGGCGCAGATCATCGATCAGGCCGACCCGGAGGCAGTCAACGCCTTTGGCGATGCCGCAAAACAGGCCGGCAAGGCCTCGCCGGAAGGCGAGGGCAACTGGGCCAAGTCCACTTTCGAAGACCTGGTGCAGTACAACGACGGCTTCAAGACCAACCTGATCGGCACCCCGCAGCAGATCGCCGAGCGGATCGTCGAGCTCAAGTCGGTGGGGGTGGACCTGGTGCTGGCGGGGTTCCTGCATTTCCAGGAAGAAGTGGAATACTTCGGCAAACGTGTGTTGCCGCTGGTGCGCGAGTTGGAAGCCAAGGCCGCGGCACAGCGCGAACAGGTCGCCTGACTCGCGGCGCGGGGCCGGCAGCGCCCCGCGCCAGCCTCGCTTATAACCCCAGTTCGCTGAGCCCCGGATGATCGTCCGGGCGCCGGCCCGAAGGCCAGTGGAACATCCGTTCGCTGGCCTTGATCGGCAGGTCGTTGATGCAGGCGTAACGCTTGGCCATCAAGCCGTGCTCGTCGAACTCCCAGTTTTCATTGCCGTAGGAACGGAACCAATTGCCGGAGTCATCATGCCATTCGTAGGCATAACGCACGGCGATACGGTTATCGGCAAAAGCCCAGAGCTCCTTGATCAATCGGTAGTCCAGTTCCTTGGCCCATTTGCGGGTCAGGAAGGCCTTGGCCTGGGCGCGGTCATGGATGAACTCGGCGCGGTTGCGCCATTGGGTGTCCAGGGTGTAGGCCAGGGACACGCGCTCGGGGTCGCGGGAGTTCCAGCCGTCTTCGGCCAGGCGAACCTTGTGCAGTGCGGTCTCGCGACTGAACGGGGGCAGGGGGGGACGAGCTTCAGGGGCAGATGACATCGGGCGTCTCCAGTCAAGGTGGCGTGCAGGGAGTGTTTACACCCTTGTCGTGCTGGCGCCAACTGCTGGGCGGTCGTCGGTTGCGTCGATGCGGGCCATGACGACAGCCACAAGACCCGAGCGGTCGCTTGGTGTAAGCTCGTCGGCTCTTTGGATTTCGAGCCACTGCGAGCCCTATGCCGTCGCTTTTCAAACGCTCCTTGCTGCCCAAGCTGCGCAGCTTTCCGTTGACCGCCGATGCCGTCACCATTCTTTCCGGCGCTGCCGAGTTCCGCCGCTGCTTGCTGGAACAGATCGCCCAGGCCACCCAACGCATCTATATCGTCGCGCTGTACCTGCAACAGGACGAAGCCGGGCAGGAAATCATGGACGCCCTGCACGCCGCCAAGGCTGCCCGCCCCGAGCTGGACGTGGTGGTCGTGGTTGACTGGCTCAGGGCCCAGCGCGGCCTGATCGGCGCCGGCAAGCAGCCGGGCAACTCGGCCTGGTACCAGGACATGACCCGTACCCACGCCAGCGAAGTGCCGGTGTATGGGGTGCCGGTGCAAACCCGCGAGCTGTTCGGCGTGTTGCACCTCAAGGGCTTTGTGATCGACGACTGCGTGATCTACAGCGGCGCCAGCCTGAACAACGTCTACCTGCACAAGTTCGACAAATACCGTTTCGACCGTTACCACCTGTTGCGCAACCAGGCCTTGGCCGACTCCATGCAGCACCTGGTGCAGCACGGCCTGGTGGCCTCGCGTGCGGTGCATCGCCTGGACCTGCCGGGCCTGCCGACCACCCGCAGCCTGCGCAACGACATCGGCGACCTGCGCAGCCGCCTCAAGCACGCGGCCTACGACACCAGCGCCGGGAGCGTGCTCAAGGGTGAATTGTCGGTCAGCCCGTTGCTCGGCGTGGGCAAGAACAACCCGTTGAGCCGGGTGATCTGCGAACTGATCGCCAGCGCCCAGCAGCAACTGACCATCTGCACCCCCTATTTCAACCTGCCGCTGGCGGTCACCCGCGAGATCAATCGGGCCCTGGCCCGTGGGGTGAAGATCGACATCATCGTCGGCGACAAGACCGCCAACGACTTCTACATCCCGCCGAGCGAGCCGTTCAAGGTCATCGCCGCGCTGCCTTACCTCTACGAGATCAGCCTGCGCCGCTTTGCCAAGCGTCATCAGCGCGTGATCGACAGCGGCCAGCTCAACCTGCACCTGTGGCGCGACGGCGATAACACCTACCACCTCAAGGGCATGTGGATCGACCAGCGCTACACCTTGCTCACCGGCAACAACCTCAATCCGCGGGCTTTCCGCCTGGATCTGGAAAACGCCTTGCTGCTCGATGACCCCAAAGGCGAGCTGCTGGAACCGCGCCGTGTCGAGCTGGAGGCGATCTTTCGTCACACCCGGCGCATCGAGCACTTCCAGAACCTGGAAAGCCTGGTCGACTACCCGGCGGCGGTCGGCAAGTTCCTGCGCCGCGTCAGCCGGGTACGGATCGAGCGCCTGCTCTATCGCATCCTCTGATCCCGGTTGGTGTCCGTGACCACAGCCTTGGGCTGCGGTCATGGGCGTTGCCCGGTCAATCAGCCCGGGGCTGGGTTTTGCTGTCAGGCCACAGGGCCACCAGGATCAACAGCAGTGCCGCCATCAGGTACGGCAGCCGTGGCTCGACGGCATAGACCAAGGCGCCCGCCAGCGGTCCGATCACCACCCCGAAGCCTTGCGCCGCGCCAATCGAACCGGCGGTAGCCCCTTGCTCCGAGGCCTCCACGGCATTGGCGGCGAGGGCCGAGAACGAGGGGAAGATGCCGCCCATGCCCGCGGCCGAGACGAAAAACGCCAGCCACAAGCCCCAGGCGCTGTCCACCAGCATGCTCCCGGCATAACCGCAGGCGGCGATCAGGGCACCAGCGCGGATCATCCGCAACGGCGGCCATTCCAGCTTGCGTACCACCAATTGCGCGCAAATCAGCGCCACCCCGACCATGGCCAGGGCGATGCCGGCGGCTTGCGCGGCGTCGGCCGGGTTCAGGCCAAGACGGTCGAGGGCGTAAAAGCTGACGGTGATCTGCGCGATCGACACACACAGCATGGCGACGAAGGCCACCGCCATCGGCCGGCGCAGGCGTGGGTCGGACAGGCGCACCGGGCGCGGCGGCTGCTTGAGGTGCAGCTCCTGGCGCGGCAGCTTGAACAGCAGCACCAGGAAGGCAATCAACGGCAACAGGGCCATGGCGTACAGCGGCAGACTCAGGCTGACCCTGGCCAGCATCGCGGCAAACGCCGGCCCCAGAACCAGGCCCACGGCATTCGCGGCCCCCAGGGTGGCCATGGCGCGGGCGCGGTGCTCAGGTTCGACGTTATCGGCGATCAGGGCGAAACCGCCCACCGGCACGGCGGCATAAAACACCCCGATCAGGCCACGCCCGAGCATCAGCCCGATAAAGGCCAGCCACATGCTGGGCAACACCTGCAGGGAGACGTCGATAAACAGGCACAAGGCCCAGTAGGCGAGGGTGAAGCCAGCGGTGCCGATCAACAGCACCCGACGCCGGCCAAAGCGGTCGCTGGCCGCGCCCCAGGGCCGGGCCAACAGCATCCAGATCACCCCGGATACGGTCACTGCGGCGCCGGCCTGCCAGGTGGCCAGCCCCAGCTCGCGCGACAGCGGGCCGATCAGGGAGACGAACGCCATCATCGACATGGTGCAAGCCATGTACGCGATCATCAGCGGGAACAGGGTGAAGGGGGTTGCGGTCAGCGGCTGAGTGGTGGTGGCCGTTGAGCTGGGCATAAAAAATCATCCATGAAGGGTGGGCGTTTCGCGACCTTATACAAGGAGCGGGCGTAGGCCCAGCGTTATTGGCGCGGCTAATGGTAGCCCAGCAGGACGCGCGCAGGTGCAGGTGAGTGTACAGATGCCTGGCTGTGGCGTGCGTCAAAGCCGTTGCCGCAGGCAGGGGCCGCCTGCGACATAGGCCACAGGGCCTGCGGCAGCCGGGGTCAGTTCAGGCCGAGTTTGCCGCGCAGGGTCGACAGGTCTTCGGCCAGGGTGTTGACCGGGCCGACCAGCGCCTTGCGGTCGTTTTCCTTGACCTTGTCATAGGTCTGGAAACCACCGTCGGCGGTTTTGTACTTGGCCAGGATCTTGTTCACCGTGGCGAAGTTCTTGTCGACCTTGGCCACGAAGGCCTTGTCCTGCTTCTCGATCTGCGGACGGAACAGGTCGACGATTTTCTTCGCGCCGTCGATGTTGCCCTGGAAGTCATACAGGTCGGTGTGGCTGTAGCGGTCTTCTTCACCGGAGATCTTGGTCGCGGCCACTTCTTCCAGCAGGGCGGCGGCGCCACCGACGACTTTTTCCGGGGGGAAGGTCAGGCCGGCGACGCGGGTCTGCAGGTCCTTGACGTCTTTGTTCAAGCCGTCGGCCAGTGCATCCAGGCCTTGGGTGCTGTTTTCCGAGAACAGCGAGTATTCCAGACGGTGGAAACCGGTGAAGTCTTCGGCCTTGACGCCTTTCTCGTGGTCGTCGACCCGGGAGTCGATGGACGCGTCAAGGTCACTGAACAACTCAGCAATCGGCTCGATGGACTCGTAGTACACACGGGTCGGGGCATACAGCTTCCTGGCGGTGGCCAGGTCGCCTTGTTTCACCGCGTCGGTGAATTGCTGGGTGTGGCTGGCGAGCTCGTCGAGCTGCTCGGTGACGTAGATCTTGTAGTCGGAAATCGGCCCCACCAGTTCCAGCGGCGACGTGGCGGCAAACGCCGAAAGCGGAACATGGAGCAAGCCAAGGGTCAGCAACACAGCGAGAGGCGACTTTTTCATGGGGCGTTTCCGTGGAGGGATGGGGTGTTTCAAACAGAGGTTTTGGGTGGTGTGGCGTTGAGCAAGGTGCGACCGATAAAGTCCTGGTCGCCGGTCACCCCCGGCAAGGTGAAGAAATAACCGCCGCCGACCGGCTTCAGGTATTCCTCCAGGGGTTCGCCGTTGAGCCGGGTCTGGACTGCAATGAAGCCTTGCTCCAGGTCAGCCTGGTAGCAGATGAACAGCAGCCCCATGTCCAACTGGCCGTTCTTATTGACGCCGTTGGAATAGTTGAACGGGCGGCGCAGGATCAGGTTCTTTTCGGTTTGCGCGGTGCGCGGGTTGGCCAGGCGAATGTGCGCATCGAGTTTGGTCAGCTTGCCGTGCGGGTCCTGCGGGTAGTCGGGGACCTGGCTTTCATGCTGGCCGCCCATGGGGGCGCCGGTGGTCTTGATCCGGCCGATGATGCTTTCCTGTTCCTGCAGCGGTGTGCGGTCCCAGCGCTCGACAAAATTGCGGATGATGCGCGCCGCCTGATAGCTGCCGTGGGCGGCCCAGGCCGGCTCGTCGCTGCCCGGCTTGACCCACACCAGACGGCTCATGGCGCCCTGGTCGTTGGAGTCGGGGTTGGCCGAACCGTCGCGAAAGCCCAGGAAGTTGCGCGCGCTCTGTGCCGGTTCGCCGGCGCGGGCCGGGGCCTGGGGTGGCACGCTGCCTTCCTGTTTCCAGCGCACCAGCAGCAGATCCGGCAGGTTTTTCACGATGTCGCGCAGGGCATGAATGTTGGTGTCGGTGGTGTTGGAGCAAAACTGCAGGCTCAGGTCGCCATGGCAACAGTCGGCTTCCAGGGCGTCGTTGGGAAAACCGGCCATGCGCATCAGGCGCTTGGGCTTGGCGTCGGCCAGGCCGAAACGCTCATCGAACAGTGACTCGCCAACCGAGACGGTGATGGTCAGGTTGTCCGGTGCCACCACCGGGCCAAGGATCCCGGAGTCGGGCGGTGGCAACTTCGGATCGACCTCGGCCACCGGGCCGCCGCGCATCAGGAAGCTGATGCGCTGGTTGAGGGTGCGGAACAGGCGCTCCAGGTCTTCGCGGTCGCTGGCCAGGACGTCGAACGACACCAGCATGCCGGCGGCCGGGCGCGGGGTAATGATGCCGCTCTGGTGCTGGCCGTGAAAGTCGTGGAGGTCCTGGGTCTTGTCGCTGCTCGGGGCCTCAGTGACCTGGGCCGGTGTGCTGGCGGCCATCGCCGGGCAGCTCAGGGCCGAGCCGGCCAGGGCCACGCCGGCGGCGCCCATGCCCAGCAGCACGCGGCGGCGCTGGGCGGAAAATGACGGTTGCTGCTGATCGGAATCGTTCATTTCACCAAGTCTTCTGTTTACAGGCCGGACAGGCCAAGGGCGGGATCTATGGCATCCAGTGCGTCGGCCAGCTGCTTGGCCTGGTCGGCAATCTGCTGGCGCTGGGTGGCACTGACGCTGTCGTAGGTGCGGTAGCCGTCGTCCACGCGCAAGGCGGCGAACCGGGCATCCAGCCCACTGATGGCGCTGTCGATCGGCGGCAACAGTTCAGCGGCGGCCTTGCTCAACAGAGGGCGCAACAGGTCGACGACCTTGCGCGTGGTTTGCAGGTTACTGGCAAAACCATTGAGGTCGCTGTGGCTGTAGCGTTCTTCTTCACCACTGACCGCGCGCACGTCAGCCAGACTGTGCAGGCTGCGGGCAACCACGCTGACCAGTTGTTCGGGCGGCAAGGACTGGGCCAGCAGCTGCTGCTTGAGGCTGCTGACATCGTCGAACAGGCGCTGGGCCACGGGTGCCATGCCGCTCAGGTCGCGTTGCTGGAACAGGGCGTATTCGAGGCGGTGGAAACCCTGGAACTGCGGGTCCTGTTCGCGTTTTTCAAAGTAGTCGGCACGGGCGTTGATCGCATTGTCCAGCTCGGCCAGGCGTTGTGCGGCCGGGGCCAGGCGCTGGTAGGCCGTACGGGCCGGCAGGTACAAGGCTTGGGCCTGCTGCAGGTCGCCCGCCACCACGGCGTGCTGCAGGGCGGCGACGGCCTTGATCAGGGCGCTGCTCTGGCTGCTCAGGTAGACCCGGAATTCCGACAGCGGGCCGATAAAAGCCACCATCGAAGGGCGCGCCTTGGCATTGGCCTCGGACTCGGCCGTTGGCGTCACGTGCAGGGTGCCACGCGGATTGCTCAGCAAGCCGCAGGTGATGGCGTAGTCGCCGGGCTGCAGGTTGGCGTTGATCACCTGGCTCAGGCCCGGGGCGATGTTCTCGCGCTCTTCGACCACCAGCACGCCGTCGAGGATCTCCCATTCCACGGCGCGCTCGGAGCGGTTGACAATCCGAAAGCTCGCTCGCCCGGCCGGCACGCTCAGGGCGTTGGGCTCGCAGCTGTGGGGGTGAATGGTGACGGTGATTTCACCCTGGTTCTGGTTGTTTTGGCGCTTGGCGGCCGCCAGTTGCGAGGCGTAGTAGAACAACCCGCCGGCGGCGATCATCACGATCACCGAACCGGCTACCGCCCAGCGCAGAGCGCGGGGTGGCGAGGCCTGTGGGGATGCTTGCTGGGTCATGGAGAGCCTTACTGACTGGAGACGGAAGACGAGGTGTTGGCCGGCTTGGCCGGCGGGGTGCTGGGCAGGAAGAACAGCACCAGAGTCACCACCAGGTACAGCAGGTAGGCGCCCAGGGTGCTGAGGGTTGGTGCGTCCTGATAACCGAACATGCCGGCCAGGACCGAGCCCAACGGGCCATCCATCGGCAGGCTGGCGCTGAAGTCGAAGAGCACGGTTTGCAGGTGGTTCCAGACCCCGGCTTCATGCAGGGCCTGCACCGAATTGGCGAGGATCCCGGCGGCGACCACCAGGATGAACAGCCCGGTCCAGCGGAAGAACGCGCCGAGGTTCAGGCGCATGCTGCCGCTGTAGATCAGGAAACCGACGATAATCGCCAGGATCAGGCCCAGCAGGGCGCCAATCGGGGCCGCCGGGCCTTCGCTCTGCTGGAACACTGCCAGCAGGAAGAACACGGTTTCCAGGCCTTCGCGGGCCACGGCGAAAAACACCATGGCGATCAGCGCGGTGACCTGGTGCCTGGAACCGGCCAGGGCGTGATCCAGGGAGACATGCAGCGAGTGCTTGATGGAGCGCGCGACCTTGCGCATCCAGAACACCATGGAGCTGAGGATGCCCACGGCCACCAGCCCGACCACGCCTTCGAACAGTTCCTGCTGCTTTTGCGGGAACTCAGCGCTCATCAACTCCAGGCCGCCGCCTACCAGCAGGGCCAGGGCAGCGGCGAGGAATACGCCGATCCACACGGCGGGCATCCACTGGCCACGACCGGTCTGCTTCAGGTAGCTGGCGATGATGCCAACGATAAGCGCGGCTTCAATGCCTTCGCGCAGCATGATCAAAAAGGGAACGAGCATTCAGCACCGGCGGGGAAGGAGGCAGGGGCTGAATTTGTAACATAATGATACTCATTGCTAAATAGCTATTATTCCCACTAGCTGAACCTTGGCTGAACGGGACTCGTTTGCAAATAAGCAGGCGCCTGAATGCACAGGTGTTGCGTGGAAGACCAGGGGTGTCAGCCGTTCGTCGCCCGCCAAGCAGCCAGAAGCTCCCCGCGCCATTGCTGGGCGAGGGAGGTCAACGTGGCTGGATGGTCGGTTTAGAGGGGCAGGTGCGGCTCAGCCGAGGTTTTGCTCGGTCAACCGCTGCACCGCCAGGCGACGGTAGTGGGAGGGGGTCATGCCCTTGAGTTGCTGAAAGCGTCGGTTGAAGTTGGAGATGTTGTTGAAGCCGGACTCGAAACACACATCGGTCACCGGCTTGTCGCCGTCGGCCAGCAACTCGCAGGATTTGCTGATCCGCAGGCGATTGACGAACTCGACGAAGCAACGTCCGGTGGCCTGCTTGAACACCCGGGAGAAATAGGTGGGTTTCATGCCCAGGTAGTCGGCGACTTCTTCCAACGGCAGTTCCCGGGCGTAGTGGGTAAAGATGTAGTCCACTGCACGGTTGGTGCGATCCACATTGTGCTCGTCAGCCAGTTGCACATTGGTTGCGCCGGACAGCAACTGGAAGTCGTCACTGGCCGCCAGCAACTCCAGCAGAATGAAAAAGTGCCCCAGGCGCGTTACGCCGCTGGAGTCGGCAATGCGCTGCATCAGGTTCATGGCCTGGGCAATGGTGCGCTTGCAACGGAACTCGATGCCGTACTGCGCGCGTTCGAGCAGCGGTGCAAGGTTTTTCAATTCGGCGAAGACTTGATAACCACTTTCGAACAATTCGTCGGTGAAGTTCACCAGCATGTCGCGCTTGGGCACCACCTCGTCCTCGGCCACCTGGCTGATCCAGTTATGGGGCAGGTTGGGGCCGGTGAGGAACAGTGATTCGGGGTAGAAGTTGCCGATGTAGTCGCCGATGAACACCTTGCCGGAACTGGCGACGATCAGGTGCAGCTCGTATTCCTTGTGAAAGTGCCAACGCACCAGAGGGCAGGGAAAACCGTGCTGGCGATAGATGATCGACAGGCCGTTGTGGTCGTCCATCAACTCATAGGAAGGGTCGGTGATTTTCGCGGTTCGGCTCATGGCGTAGGGCTTTTCTTGTTGTTGGCCCGACGGATAATGCCCTCTGCCATCTCCTGGCACCAGTGCCTGCCGACCTTGCGCATGTCTCTACTGCGCCCTGCATCTTCAGCGGACACTCCACGGCGTCCTCAAGGGTCAGCGCAGCCTGACGGCAGCGGTTACGGGGGTGGGATGCGGTTTTTGGCTTCGATCCACTGGGCCATGTACTGGGTACTTTTGTGGTGATGGTGACGCAGCATGGCGCCGGTGAAATTGTCGCGGCGCAGTTGGGCCAGGTTGGCCCGGCATTCGGCCAGGCGCTGGATCAGGGCCGGGCCGTGCACTGCCTGACGGTAGCGGGCGGCGAGCAGTTGTTGGCCCTGTTGCTGGGCCTGGCGCCAGGCTGCAGGGCTTTGATACAGGTGCACTGCCGCTGCGGCCAGGGCCGTGGCCGATTGCGCGACGGCCCCCGGCCAAGGCTCGCCGGCGTGCATGGCTTCGGCGCCGACCGGAGTGGTGATGCTCGGCGTGCCGCAGAGCATGGCATCCACCAGCTTGCCCTTGATCCCGGCACCAAACCGCAGGGGAGCCAGACAGATGCGGGCAGCACTCATCACCTGCAGCGCATCCTCCGCCCAATTCATGATGTGAAACCCTTGCCCCGGGTTGTGCAACGCCGCCGCCTTGGGCGGGGTGTAGGCGCCATATAGATGCAACTGGGCGCCGGGTAACTGCTGGCGGATCAGCGGCCACAGGCTGTTCTTCATCCACAGCACCGCGTCCCAGTTCGGCGCGTGGCGAAAGTTGCCGATGCTGAGAAAGTGCGCGCGCTCCTCATAAGGTGCAAAGCGCTCGGGCATCTGTTCCAGCATCAGCGGGCACCAGTGCAACAGAGCTGGCGGCAGCTTGAAGTGCTCGACCAGCAGCTGGATTTCAAACTCGGAGATCATCAGGTTCAGGTCGCAGCGATAAATCGCGGCAATCTCGCGCTTGGCCAGGTCGGTCTCGGCCATGTTCTCGAACTCTTCACGCAGCGCCGGGGCGAACAGGGCGCTGAAGTCGTCGCTGTCGCTGCTGTCTTTCAGGCGCTGCTTGAGTCGGTCGTGGCGCGCATGGCGCAGGCTCTGCAGGTCGGAGGTCTCGAGCACGCGCAAGGCGTTCGGGCAATGCTGCTCGACGCGCCAGCCAAATTGCTCCTCCATCATGAACTGATCGAACAGCACGATATCCGGTGCCAGCTCGGCGACGAAGCGGTCGAAGCTGCTGTTGTTGAGCTCGATCGGGCATTCGCGAATACCCAGGGCCGCGAGGTCTTCCTTGTGCTCGCCGTCTTTGGCCGGGCTGCTGAAGGTGACGTCCCAGCCCTGTTCGAGGAAGGTCTGGAGGATCTGCATCATATGTCCGCCAGCGGCGGAGGAGCGGGGTTCGGGCCAGACGTAACCAATGATCAGGACTTTGGTTGCGGCGGTCGGACTCATGAGCGGGTATTCCTGGCAAGCGTGGGCAAGATGGGGGCGCAATTAAACCACAGCTGGGCCCTGGCGCTGCGATCAACGCAGCGCCCTCAGCTTGATGCAGGCGGTTGGGGCAGGTTTAGCCTGGAGAGCAGGTGCAGCCATCAGGCGAGAATGGAACGCACCTTGTCACGCAATTGGTCGATGGAGAACGGCTTGCCGATGACCGACATGCCGGGCGGCACTTCGATGTTTTCGGCATAGCCACTGGCAAACAGAGTCGGCAGGCTCGGACGCAATTCCCGGGCGCGTGCGGCCAATTGCTTGCCGTCCATGCCCGGCAGGCCGACGTCGGTCATCAGCAAGTCGATGGTCAGGTCGGCGTCTTCAAGCAGTGCCAGGGCCGCCTCGCTGCCATCGGCCTCCAGTACCTTGAACTCCAGCTCTTCGAGAACGTCGACGATCAGCATGCGCACGATGGTGTCGTCTTCGACTACAAGGATGGTGGAAGCGATGCTGGACATAAAAGGACACTCTCGGAAAATTGAAATCAATAGGCCGGGGCCGGAAAATCGCGGCCTCTTGCATCAGTAAGTCGCGACGGATCACAAGTTCCCGAAGCTGTACAAAAAATCTTGGCTGTACAACCGGCGCCCAGAATAACCGCTCTTGTGCCGACAGGGCAGTGTGTAACGATAAATTGCCGGGGAAATCTCGCAGAAAAATAGCTCCAGGGGCCCTTTGTGGGGCAAACTCCGTGTTTTTTTTACACTTCACCAAGGCCAAACCATGATCCGTCCGTCTTCGGTTGATGAACAGAGTTTTCGCAGACTCCTGAGTCGCAACATCTCCCTGCCATTGGGCGTCGGGGTGATGAGCGCAGTTTTTTTCGTGTCCCTGATCACCTACCTGTTGTCGGTGATCCAGTGGGTTGAGCACACCGACCGGGTGATCAATAACGTCAATGAGGCCTCGAGGCTGACCGTTGACCTGGAAACCGGCATGCGCGGTTTTCTGATCACCGGCGACGAGCACTTCCTTGACCCCTATGAGGTGGCCAAGCCACGGATCGTCAATGAGCTGCAAGGCCTGCAGCAACTGACGGCGGACAACCCACAGCAAGCCGATCGCTTCCGTCGCCTGGAGGCCTTGCAGGTTGAGTGGAATAAATATGCCCAGGGCATGATCGACCTGCAGCGCCAGAGCGGTGACTATCGCGGCGCGGTGAAGGCCGGACGCGGCAAGCGCCTGACGGATGAAATTCGCAGGGAATACGACGAAGCCGTGGCCATGGAGCAGCAGCTACGGGTGGCGCGCAATGAAGACGTCCGGCGCACCACCATTCTCAGCGTGACCCTGTACCTGGTGTTCGTCCTGGGCCTGAGTGGGCTGCTGGCCTACATCGGTCGACGTGACTTGATGGCCCTGTCGAAAAGCTACAGCGACAACCTCGAATCCCAGCAAAAGAGCGCCCGGCGCCTGGAGCAGCAAGCCTGGCTGCGCAATGGCCAGACCGAATTGGCCGAGCAAGTCCTGGGGCAACTGACCCTGAACCTGCTGGGGCGCAATGTCCTGCAGTTCTTCGCGCAATACCTGGGCTCGCCGGTGGCGGCACTTTATGTGCGTGAAGAGCACGGCGGCCTCAAGCGCGTGGCGAGCTACGGCTTTTCCCGGGAGCAGGAACAGCAGGATCAGTCGATCTACAGCGGCGAGGGCATTGTTGGCCAGGCTGCGCAGGAGAACCGCCTGATTCGCCTGGACGAGGTGCCGCTGGACTATTTCAAAGTCAGCTCCGGCCTTGGCGACGGCGCGCCACGCAGTGTGCTGGTGGTACCGACCAGCAACGATGAGCGGGTGAATGGCGTGATCGAGCTGGGGTTTTTGCGGGCCTTGACCGATCGCGATATCGAATTGCTCGAGTTGATCGCCGACAACGTCGGTACCTCCATCGAGGCCGCGCGTTATCGCCAGCGCCTGCAGGAAGTCCTGGCCGAAACCCAGCAGCTCAACGAAGAGTTGCAGGTGCAGCAGGAAGAGCTGAAAACCGCCAACGAGGAGCTGGAAGAACAGTCGCGGATCCTCAAGGAGTCCCAGGTCCACCTCGAAACCCAGCAAGTGGAGCTGGAGCAGACCAACGAACAGTTGGCCGATCAGGCACAGACCCTGGCCGAACAGCGCGATGCCATGGACCTCAAGAACAACGAGCTGAACCAAGTGCAGATCGAGCTCCAGGAACGTGCCGAAGAGTTGCAGCGCTCAAGCAAATACAAGTCCGAATTCCTCGCCAACATGTCCCACGAGCTGCGCACGCCGCTTAACAGTTCGCTGATCCTGGCCAAGCTGCTGGCGGAGAATCCCCAGGAAAACCTCAGCGCCGAGCAGGTCAAGTTTGCCGAGTCGATCTATTCGGCCGGTAACGACTTGCTGAACCTGATCAACGACATCCTGGACATCTCCAAGGTCGAGGCCGGCAAGTTGGAAATGCGTCCGGAAAACGTCAGCGTGCCGCGCCTGGTCGAAGGCCTGCGCGGCATGTTCCAGCCACTGACGGCGAACAAGGGCCTGGCGTTCGAGGTCGAGTTGCAGCCTGGCACGCCGCAGATGCTGTTCACCGACCGCCAGCGGGTCGAGCAGATTCTCAAGAACCTGCTGTCGAACGCGGTGAAGTTCACCGAAAAAGGCCAGGTCAGCCTCACGGTCTCGCGCCAGCCAGGTGTTGGCATTGCCTTTACCGTGCGTGATTCCGGGATCGGCATTGCCCAGGATCAGCAGCAGAGCATTTTCGAAGCCTTCCGCCAGGCCGATGGCACCACCAATCGGCGATACGGCGGCACCGGGCTGGGGTTGTCGATCTCCCGCGATCTGGCAGCCTTGCTCGGCGGCTCGATCACGGTCAGCAGCGAGCCGGGGCAGGGCAGTATCTTCACCCTGGACCTGCCTGAGCATTACATCGAGCAGGCCGCAGGCGGCCAGGCACCCGAGACGCCGCCGGCGCTGGTCAGCACCACGCCATTCATGCCCCGGCCGGCCCCGGCGCCGCTGCCGGAGGTGGTCGATGTGCCCATTGCGCGCTTTGCTGATGACCGCGACAAGGCGCCCTTCGCTACGCGCTGCATCCTGGTGGTGGAAGATGAGCCCAACTTTGCGCGCATCCTCTACGACCTGGCCCACGAACTGGGCTATCACTGCTTGGTGGCCCATGGCGCCGATGAAGGCTACAGCCTGGCGGCGCAGTTCATCCCCGACGCGATCCTGCTCGATATGCGCCTGCCGGACCATTCCGGGCTGACGGTGCTGCAGCGCCTCAAGGCGCATGCCGCGACCCGGCACATCCCGGTGCACGTAATCTCGGTGGAAGACCGGGTCGAGGCCGCCATGCACATGGGCGCCGTCGGTTATGCGGTCAAGCCCACCACCCGCGAAGAGCTCAAGGACGTGTTCGCGCGCCTGGAGGCCAAGCTGACGCAGAAGGTCAAGCGTGTGCTGCTGGTGGAAGACGACGACCTGCAGCGCGACAGCATCGCCCGCCTGATCGGTGACGACGACATCGAAATTACCGCCGTCGGCCTGGCCCAGGAAGCCCTGGACCTGCTGCGCAAGAACATCTACGACTGCATGATCATCGACCTGAAACTGCCGGACATGCTGGGCAACGACCTGCTCAAGCGCATGTCCACCGAAGACATCTGCTCGTTCCCGCCGGTGATCGTCTACACCGGGCGTAACCTGACCCGGGACGAAGAAGCCGAACTGCGCAAGTACTCGCGTTCGATCATCATCAAGGGCGCCCGCTCGCCAGAGCGCCTGCTGGATGAAGTGACGCTTTTTCTGCACAAAGTCGAATCCCAGCTGTCCCATGAACGACAGAAGATGCTCAAGAGCGCGCGCAGCCGCGATCGGGTCTTCGAGGGGCGCAAGATCCTGCTGGTGGACGATGACGTACGCAACATCTTCGCCCTCACCAGTGCCCTGGAGCAGAAAGGCGCGGTGGTGGTGATTGGCCGTAACGGTCATGAGGCGATCGCGAAATTGAATGAAGTCGAAGACGTCGACCTGGTGCTGATGGACGTGATGATGCCGGAGATGGACGGCTATGAAGCCACGATCGAGATCCGCAAAGACCCGCGCTGGCGCAAGCTGCCGATCATCGCGGTGACGGCCAAGGCCATGAAGGACGACCAGGAGCGCTGCCTGCAGGCCGGTTCCAACGACTACCTGGCCAAGCCGATCGACCTTGATCGCTTGTTTTCGCTCATTCGAGTCTGGTTACCCAAGATGGAAAGAATCTAGTGGAGCGCAATACCGAAATCGAGCTGCGTTTGTTGATCGAAGCTATTTATCTCAAATACAGCTACGACTTTCGCGACTACTCCGGGGCCTCGATCAAGCGCCGGGTCAACCATGCCTTGCGCCAGTTCGAATGCAAGACCATCTCCGCCTTGCAGGAGCGTGTGCTGCACGACCCGACGGCGTTCATGCAGTTGCTGCAGTTCCTGACGATTCCGGTCAGCGAGATGTTTCGCGACCCGTCGCACTTCTTGGCGATCCGCCAGGAAGTGGTACCGCTGCTCAAGACCTACCCCTCGATCAAGATCTGGATCGCCGGGTGCAGCACCGGCGAAGAGGTGTATTCCATGGCCATCCTGTTGCGCGAGGAGGGCTTGCTGGAACGCACCATCATCTACGCCACCGACATCAACCCCAGCTCGCTGGAAAAGGCCAAGCAGGGGATCTTCTCCCTGGAGAATATCCGCGCCTACACCCACAACTATCAGCAGGCCGGTGGCCAGCGCTCGTTTGCCGATTACTACACGGCGGCCTACGACTACGCGATTTTCGACAAGACCCTGCGCGAGAACGTGACCTTTGCCGACCACAGCCTGGCCACGGACAGCGTGTTCTCCGAAACGCAATTGATTTCATGTCGTAATGTATTGATTTACTTCAATAAAAAATTGCAGGGCCGAGCGTTTGGGTTGTTTCATGAGTCCCTGTGCCACCGTGGTTTCCTGGTGCTGGGCAGCAAGGAAACCCTGGAATTCTCGGCCTACGGCAAGCATTTCGAACCCTTGGTCAAACAAGAACGGATCTACCGCAAGTTATGAGCCACGGTGTTATCGAACCTAAAACCCTGCCTCGGGTCGAGGCTGTAGTCGTCGGCGCCTCGGCTGGCGGCGTCGAGGCGTTGTTGACCATCTTTGGCGACCTGCCACGGGGCTTTGAGCTGCCGATCATTGTCGTGCTGCACCTGCCGGATGAGCGCCGCAGCCAGTTGGCCGAAGTCTTTGCCAAGCGCCTTGCGCTGCCAGTCAAGGAGGCCGAGGACAAGGAGTCGGTGAACCCCGGCACCCTGTACTTCGCGGCGCCCGGTTATCACCTGTCGGTGGAGCAGGATCGCAGCCTGTCCCTGAGCCTGGAGGCACGCCTGCATTACTCGCGCCCGGCCATCGATTACCTGTTCGAGTCGGCCGCCGATGCCTATGGCCCCGCGCTGGCGGCGGTGCTCCTGACTGGCGCCAATCAGGATGGGGCCCAGGGCCTGGCGCAGGTCAAACAGCGGGGCGGCCTGACCGTGGTCCAGGACCCGCAGGAAGCCCAGGTCGCGACCATGCCGGACGCGGCTCTGGCCCTGCACCAACCGGACTATATTCTCCCTTTGCGCGGCATCAGCCGTCTGCTTGTCGAGCTGGAACGAATCGCATGTTAAGTACAATTCAAGCCAAGCTGCTGATCGTCGACGATCTGCCGGAGAACCTGCTGGCCCTTGAAGCGCTGATCAAGCGCGAAGACCGCACCGTGTACAAGGCGCTGTCGGCTGACGAAGCGCTGTCGTTGCTGCTGCAGCATGAGTTCGCCATGGCCATCCTCGACGTGCAGATGCCTGGCATGAACGGTTTTGAACTGGCCGAACTGATGCGCGGCACCGAAAAGACCAAGAACATCCCCATCGTGTTTGTCAGCGCCGCCGGGCGCGAGCTCAATTATGCCTTCAAGGGCTATGAGAGCGGGGCCGTGGACTTTCTGCACAAACCGCTGGATATCCACGCGGTGAAGAGCAAGGTCAATGTGTTCGTCGACCTGTATCGCCAGAGCAAGGCCATGAAGCAGCAGGTCGAGGCCCTGGAGCAGAGCCGACGCGAGCAGGAAGTGCTGCTCAAGAAGTTGCAGGCCACCCAGAACGAGCTGGAGCAGGCGGTGCGCATGCGCGATGACTTCATGTCGATCGTGGCCCATGAAGTGCGTACGCCCCTCAACGGGCTGATTCTCGAAACCCAGCTGCGCAAGATGCACCTGGCCCGCGACAACGCCGCGGCGTTCACCCTGGACAAGATGCACGCCATGGTCGACCGCGATGAGCGCCAGATCAAAAGCCTGATCCGGCTGATCGAAGACATGCTCGACATCTCACGGATCCGCACCGGCAAGCTGTCGATCCGCCCGAGCCGCTTTGACCTGTCCCAATTGGTCCGAGGTCTGCTGGAAAACTTCGCGCCCCAGGTGCATGCCGCCGAGTCGTCGGTGAGTCTCTGCGCCGAGGAGCGGGTTGAAGGCCAGTGGGATGAGTTCCGCATCGAACAGGTCATTTCCAACCTGCTGACCAATGCCCTGCGCTATGGCGCCAAGAGCCCGATCGAAGTCCGGGTCTATAGCCAGGACGGGGAGGCGCGGGTTGAGGTGCGCGATTACGGGATCGGTATCAGCGAAGACAACCAGAAGCGGATTTTCCAGCAATTCGAGCGGGTTTCCGGCAGTCCGGTGGCCGCTGGCCTGGGCTTGGGGCTGTTTATTTCAGAACAGATAGTCGCCGCCCACGGCGGTTCCATCACGGTCCAGAGCCAAATCGGCGAAGGCGCGCTGTTTCGCGTGAGCCTGCCGCTTGGGGAAAACCACTAAACCCGACGCAACCTCTGTGTGACCCAGTGGTCGTATCAGCAGCAATTGACCGAACAAAGGCACCCCATGAGTGAAGATGCACAAAACGTCGTACTGATCGTCGAAGATGAACCGGTGATTTTGATGTTGCTCACTGACTACTTGTCCGGCCTGGGTTATCGGGTCTTGCAGGCAGAGAACGGCGAGCAGGCGTTCGAGATCCTTGCCAGCAAACCGCACCTGGACGTGATGATCACCGATTACCGTCTGCCAGGCGGGATCACCGGGGTGATGATCGCCGAACCGGCGGTCAAGCTGCGTCCGGACCTGAAGGTGATTTTTATCAGTGGCTATCCGACCGAGATTCTCGAATCCGGCAGCCCGATCGCCAAGACCGCGCCAATCCTGGCCAAGCCATTCGACCTCAACAGCTTGCAGGAACAGATCCAGGAACTGCTCGCCTGAGCAATGGCCTGATACTCTCGGGCATCAGGCCTTGATCATTTCCCGAACCTTGGCGGTCAGCAGATCGAAGGTGAAGGGCTTGGTGATCATCTGCATGCCCGGGTCGAGGAAGCCGCCACGCACCGCCGCGTGTTCGGCATAACCGGTGATGAACAGGACCTTGAGCTCGGGGCGGATCTGCCGCCCGATCTCCGCCAGTTGCCGGCCGTTCATGCCGGGCAGGCCCACGTCGCTGATCAGCAGATCGATGCGCTGACCCGAGTCGAGTATTGGCATCGCGCCTATAGCATCGCCGGCTTCGACAAAGTTGTATCCCAACTCGCTCAATACCGCGCTGACCAGCACCCGGACCGCTGTGTCGTCCTCGACAATCAGCACCGTCTCGCCGTTCTGGGCATCGGGCAGCAGTGGCGGTGTCAGGTCTTCGTCCTGTTGCAGGTCGCCAATGAACCGCGGCAGGAACAGGCTGACTTCGGTGCCCCGGCCCAGGGTGCTGGTGATGCTGACATGGCCGTGGGACTGCTTGCTGAAGCCGTAGATCATCGACAGGCCCAGCCCGGTGCCCTGGCCAATCGGCTTGGTGGTGAAAAAGGGATCGAACACCCGGTTGATGATGCTTTCCGGCATGCCGCAGCCGTTGTCGCTGACGCGCAGGACCACGTAGTCGCCGGTTTCCAGGTTGTCATGGGCCTGGGTGAAAGCGCGATCCAGATGTTGGTTGAACGTCTCGACCAACAGCCGCCCGCCATTGGGCATGGCGTCGCGGGCGTTGAGCACCAGGTTGAGCAGGGCGCTTTCCAGTTGATTGGGGTCGGCTTCGGCGACCCACAGAGTGGGGTTGAGCTGCATCTCCAATTGCGTGCTTTCACTGAGGCTGCGGTGCAGCAGTTCACCCATGGAGGTCACCAGGGTGTTCATCTCCACGGGCTTGGAGTCCAGGGACTGGCGCCGTGAGAACGCCAGCAGCCGATGAGTCAGGCCGGCGGCACGGTTGGCGGAGGTCACGCCGAGGTCGATCAGGCTGTCCAGGTCCTCGGTGCGCCCCCGGGCCAGGCGCCGCCGCAGCAGCTCAAGGCTGCCGATGATGCCGGTCAGCATGTTGTTGAAGTCGTGGGCGATACCCCCGGTCAGTTGCCCGACCGCTTCCATTTTCTGTGATTGCCGCAGAGCTTCTTCGTTGTGCCGCAACTGCGCGGTGCGCTCCTCGACCTGCTGCTCCAGGGTTTCCAGGGTGCTTTGCAGGCGTTGTTCGCTCTGACTGAGGTCGATCAGCCGGTCCCGGGCTTCATATTGCCGTCGTCGTCCACGCAGGGCGGTGCTGACCAGGCTGATCAGGGTGGCCGGGTGAAACGGGCGTTCGAGGAAGGTCACGTTGCCCAGCTGGCCCAGGCCCGAGGATGGGTTCTGCTCCGGCCCACCGTGATGGGTCAGGAGCACGATGGGCAGGTCGGACCAGGCAGGTTGCTGCTCAAGGTGCAGCAGCAATGGGTCGAGATCGGCCCCGCGCAACGCCTCGGCGGAAATAATCAGCAGGCCGGCACCGTGCTCCAGTTCCTCGCACAGCGCTGCCAGATGGGGGGTGATCACCCCGTGAAAGCCCGCTTCCTTGAGCATCAATTGCGCCAGTTGGCTATCACGCCCCAGTGGCGTGAGCACCAGGGCGCGTTCGGAGAGCGGTTCGATGGCGGTCACGGCTGCTCATCCTCCAGCAGCGGATTGCTCTCGCCCAAGTACGTGGGCACGCCACGCAACACGCCTTGGAATGCAGCCAGGGGTTTGCCGATGGTCATGCCCTGGCTGCCGATACGGTATTCGCGGATGGTTGATTCATGGCTGCCAGTGCGTTTTTTGATAATGGAAATGGCCCGGCGGACTTTGCCCAGGGCTTCGAAGTAGCGCAGCAGGATCACCGTGTCGGCCAGGTAAGTGATGTCGACCGGTGCTTGCATATCGCCCACCAGACCGTGCTGGGCCACGGTCATGAAGGTCGCGGCGCCCTGGCGGTTGAGGTACAGCAGCAGCTCGTGCATGTGCAGCACCAGGGCGTTCTCTTCGGGCATGGCGGCCTGGTAGCCGTTGATGCTGTCGATGACCACGGTCTTGATATTGCCCTTGTCCACGCAGCGGCGAACCCGGTGCGACAGTTCGCCTGGCGACAGTTCGGCGGCGTCGACCTGCTCGATCATCAGGTTGCCGGTGGCTTGTAGGGCCTCGAGGTCGATGCCCATGTTCTTCATGCGTTCAAACAGCAGCCCGAGTTCTTCGTCGAAGATAAACAGCGCGGCTTTTTCCCCACGGGCCACGGCGGCAGCGGCGAAGATCATGGAGATCAGGGATTTGCCGGTACCGGCGGGGCCGAGGATCAGGGTGCTGGAACCGGTCTCGATACCGCCGCCGAGCAGGGCGTCCATTTCCCGGATGCCGCTGGTCAACTGCTGGCGCACATAGCGCCCACGGTGCTCGGCGGCCACCAGCCGTGGGAACACGTGGACGCCGTCGCCCATGATGGTGAAGTCATGGAAACCGCCACGGTATTTCTGCCCGCGGTATTTCACCACGCGGATCCGTCGCCGTTCAGCGCCGTAATTGGGGGTCAGTTCTTCAAGCCGCACCACCCCGTGGGCGACGCTGTGTACGGTCTTGTCCAGGGATTCGGTGGTCAGGTCGTCCAACAGCAGCACGGTGGCGTCGTAACGCACAAAGTAATGCTTGATGGCCAGGATCTGGCGGCGATAGCGCAGCGAGCTTTGCGCCAGCAGGCGGATCTCCGACAGGCTGTCGAGCACCACCCGGGTCGGCTTGACCCGTTCGACCACCTCGAAAATCTGCTTGGTGGCTTCGCCCAGTTCCAGGTCCGAGGAGTACAACAGGCTTTGCTGGTGCTCGGCGTTGAGCAGGCTTTCCGGTGGGGTGAGTTCGAAGATATGGATGTTTTCGTCCAGCTCCCAACCGTGGGACTGCGCCCCCTGGCGCAACTCACGCTCGGTTTCCGAGAGGGTGATGTACAGCGAACGTTCGCCGGCACGGGCGCCCGCCAATAGAAAATGCAAGGCTACGGTGGTTTTGCCGGTGCCAGGCTCGCCTTCGAGCAGAAACACATGCCCGCGGGATAAGCCGCCGGTGAGAATGTCGTCCAGGCCTTCAATGCCAGTGGCGGCTTTTGCGCTGATCAACTCGGTGGATATCGTCAAGAAATGCCCTCGCGTGGCGACTGATCGTAATAGGCAGTGGCGCGCGAACGCCCTTAAAAACACTGCTTCACTACTTGACCGTCGCCAGTGATGGCGGTTCAACATTTATTGCTCTGCGGGGGCCGCAGACGGGGGGCGGGGGTATTGAGGTGTTGCGGATGGCCCTGGCCTGGCGGCTGCCGCTACAGGCCTTGCTGCAGGGCCGGGTCGTCGGGGTTTTGTTGTTCGAGTTGGGCCAGCAAGACCTGGACGTTTTGCAGCTGGCCGCTTTCTTTCCAATAACTGATCAGCAGCACTCGCGCCTTGCGATTGGCCGGTTGGCGCTGAACGATTTCTTCCAGTTGTTTCTGCGCCGCTTCCAGCTCTTGCTGGCTATGCAAGGTGGTGGCGAGGTCGTAGCGATAGTCGGCGTTGTTCGGCTCAAGCTCCACCGCGCGGGACAACCCGAGCAAGGCAAATTCACCCTGTTGGTGATGCAGCAGCCACAGGCCCAGGGCGTGTTGCAGATAAGCCGAATCCTGCTGCGCTTGCAGCTGTTTGGCCAACAGCTGGCGCGCGGCGTCGCTGCGACCCTGTTTGTCCAGCACTTCTATCTGCAGCACCACGGCTTGCAGGTTATCCGGCTGCAGGCGCAGGGCCTGCTCAAGGGCTTCCTGAGCTTTGGTCAGGTCGGCGTTGTGCAGGTACAGGCGCGCCAGCTGGTACTGGGCTTCGACATCGTTTTCCCGGGTCTTGAGGACCTGGGCGTACTCGTCGATCACCTGTTGCAGCGGGCCGAAATATAATCCCTGGTCGTCCGGCGACAGCCCGAGCAACGCGGTGGCGGCGGCAAAACGCACCTCCTGCTCATTGTCTTCCAGCAGCGGCCCCAGCAGCAGGCTGCGCTGGCCGTTGGGCACCAGGCCCAGCAAGCTTTGAATGGCCGCCTGGCGCACTTCGGCGCTGGGGTGGTAGAGGTCGGCGTCGGCCAGTTTGAGGGCTTGCGGGCTGGGGTAGTTGGGCAGTTCAGTCAACAGTCGGATGCGCCGGGCATCGGTCAGGTCAGGGCGGGCCAATTGCTGATAAAGCACCCGCGCCGCCCCCCCCTGGCCGTTGCGCGCCTGTTCCAGGGCCTTGCCGTAGCCGTGCTTGATTGCCTCCGGCACCTGGGGCGGACCACTGCGCAGCATGAACCAGCCCAGGCTCAGGGCCAGGACGATAAGCAGACTGATCAGCAGGTAGCGACGGGGAAGGGACATGCAGGATTCCGGGACAGAGCGACTTTTTCTAGAGGCGCAAGCTTCGGTCAGGAACCGGCTGGAGTCAAACCCGGACTCAGGTCAATACGTACTCCACCGGTTCCAGCGCTGGCGGCAGCGGGCTTTGCCCCAGCGCTGCCAGGACTTCGCGCTCGAGGGTGCGCAGGATCGCGTTGCACGGCAGATCGTTCTCGTCGAAACCGAACGGGTCCTCCAGATCGTCACCGATTTCGTCGAGGCCGAAAAAGGTGTAGCTGACGATCGCGGTAAAGATCGGCGTCAGCCAGCCCAGGGGTTCGGCCATGGCAAACGGCAGCAGGATGCAGAACAGGTAAATGGTGCGATGCAGCAGCAGGGTGTAGGGAAAGGGCAGCGGCGTGCTCTTGATCCGCTCGCAACTGGCCTGGACCTGGCTCAGGCTCACCAGGCGCGTTTCCAGCTGGGTATAACGCCACTCGCTGATCAGGCCCTGTTCGGCCAGGGCCGAGCAACGCCGCCCCAGGCCCTGCAGCAGGTTGTCGGTGATATTCGGATGACTGCGGTCGAGGGGTTCGCTGACCCAGGGCTGGCCGGCGCTGACTTCGTCTTCCAGGCGCAGGCGGGCGATCAGGCTGTGGGCGAAACCGCAAAGCTCGCGTAGCAGGCTGTCGCGCTGCGGGTTGTATTGGATGATCAGGGTTTCGCGGATCAGCGAGCGCACCTCGATGATCAGTTGGCCCAATTGCTTGCGGCCTTCCCACCAGCGGTCATAGCAGGCGTTGTTGCGAAAGCTCATGAAGATCGACAGCGACAGGCCCAGCAAAGTGAAGGGCGTGGCATTGACCTTGGAGAAGTAGGCCGGGTGCAGGGTTTCCACCAGCACGATCACCGATGCCAGCAGTGTCACCAGCAGGCTGCGCAGGGCAATACGCTTGGCAATCGAACCTTTGAGGGAAAACAGGATGCCGATCAGGTTCGGCTTGGGGCGGACAATCATGGAGGGGCTACGACCAATGGCGGACTCGATGCCGCAGGGCTTGCACGGCGTGTTAAGGCTAGAACCCGAGCCCCTGACTGTCCAATCGCTATGGCTGACGGGGTGATCGATGTCGTCTATTGCTAATCGATTCTTCATCAGTCTTTATCACCATCAGCATGAACATCCGCGCAAAAAAAAGCCCCGCGACCGAATGGGGCGCGGGGCAAAAAATTGGTTGGTTGCGGCCAACCAAAGGAGCTCTGTCTGTTACTGGCTGGCCACCGTCTCGGGCTGCCAGCCGCCACCCAGGGCCTTGTAGATGGCGACGATGCCGCGGTACAGGTCGACTTCGGCCTGGGCCTGGGAGTCTTCGGCGGCCAGGCGTTCACGCTGGGCGTCGAGCAGGACCAGAAAGTCCGCCGTGCCTTCGCGATAGCGGATCTGCGCCAGATCGGCTGCCGCGCGGCTCGACTCGCTCTGGCGAATCAGCGAGATCAGCCGTTGTTGGCGTTTGCCGTAGTCGCTGAAGGCGTTTTCCGACTCTTCCAGGGCCAGCAGGACTCGCTGCTCGTAGGTCGCCAGGGCGCCATCGGCATTGGCGTCGGCACCGCGCAGGCGGGCCCGCACGCTGCCCAGGTCGAATGCAGCCCAGGTAATGCTCGGGCCCAGGGCCCAGGCATTGGCGGCCGAGGAACCGATCTGCGAACCGCGCCCGGCAGTGAACCCGAGGAAGCCGCTGAGGCTGACCCGTGGGAACAGGTCGGCCTTGGCCACGCCGATTCGGGCCGTAGCGGCCGCCAGTTGGCGTTCGGCGCTGAGAATGTCCGGACGGCGTTGCAGCAGCTCACCCGGATCGCCGATCGGCAGCGCCTTGGCAATTGCCGGCAATTGCGCCGGGCTCAGGTCCACGGTGAGCTTGTCCGGGCGTTCGCCGAGCAGGGTGGCAATTCGATTGCGCTGGCGTGTCTGCTCAGCTTGGAGTTGCGGCACGCTGGCTTCGACCGACGCCAGGCGCGCATCGGCGCGCACCACATCGAGCTGATCACCGACACCGGCGTCGCGCAGGCTTTCGGTGATCTTGCGCGACTCCTGCTGGTTGTTCAGGTTGGCCAGGGCGATTTTTTCCCGCAACTGGGCGCCGCGCAGTTGGCCGTAGGCGTCCACCAGTTCGGCGATCATGGTCACTTGCAACTGGTACAGGTCGGCCTCGGCAGCCTGCTGGTCGGCGTCGCTGGCTTCCAGGTTGCGCTGGATGCGGCCGAACAGGTCCAGCTCCCAGGCCATGTCCAGGCCCAGGTCGTAGCGCTCGCTGTTGACGCGCTTTGTGGTCTGTCCAGGGATTTGTCCCTTGGCCAGGTCACTGCTGGCGCGGCTGGTGATAGTCGGCATGGCGTCATTGCTGGCGTCATCCCGAATCGCCCGGGCCGCACGCAGCCGGGCAAAGGCTACCCGCAGTTCGCGGTTGCCTTGCAACGACTGGGTCACCAGTTGGTTGAGGATCGGGTCCTCGAATTGCTGCCACCAGATACCTTCGAAGCGTGCACGGTCAAAGTTCTTCTGTCCGGCGGCGCCATCGATGGCGGCCGTGATATGGGCCGCCTCCAGGTCCTGGGTCTTGTAGTCCGGGCCAACGGCACAAGCGCTCAGCGCCAGCACCAAGAGGCTCGGCAGGAAGACTTTCAGGCTCATTGTTGCGCCTCCAGTTTCAGGGCGCGGGCGGCTTTGCGGGCCTCACCACGCTCCACATAGTTGCGGATCAGGACGTAGAACACCGGAGTCAGCAGCAGGCCGAAGAAGGTCACCCCGAGCATCCCGGAGAACACCGCGACACCCATGGCGTGACGCATTTCCGCGCCGGCGCCGCTGGAGAACACCAGGGGCACCACACCCATGATGAAGGCGAACGAGGTCATCAGGATTGGCCGCAGGCGCAGGCGGCAGGCTTCCAGCACCGCAGCCAGCGGGTCCAGGCCTTCCTCTTGCTTATCTTTGGCGAACTCGACGATCAGAATCGCGTTCTTGCACGCCAGGCCCACGAGTACGATCAAGCCGATCTGGGTGAAGATGTTGTTGTCACCCCCCGACAGGATCACCCCGGTAATGGCCGAGAGCAGGGTCATCGGCACGATCAGGATTACCGCCAGTGGCAGGCTCCAGCTTTCGTACTGGGCGGCGAGCACCAGGAACGCCAGCAATACACAGAGCGGGAATACGAACAGTGCGGTGTTGCCCGAGAGGATCTGCTGATAGGTCAGGTCGGTCCACTCGTAGGTCATGCCGTTGGGCAGCTCTTCCTTGAGCAGTTTCTCGATGGCTTTTTCGGCTTGGCCGGAGCTGTAGCCCGGGGCTGCCGCACCGTTGATCTCAGCGGTGATAAAGCCGTTGTAGTGCATCACGCGGTCCGGGCCCGAGGTGTCGCTGACCTTGATAAAGGTCGCCAGGGGGATCATCTCGCCTTTGTTGTTGCGCACCTTGAGCTGGCCGATCTGGTCCGGTTCGAGGCGGAACTGCTGCTCGGCCTGGACGTTGACCTGGTAGGTGCGGCCAAAGCGGTTGAAGTCGTTGGCATACAGCGAACCCAGGTAGATCTGCAGGGTGTCGAAGATGTCACTGACGGCCACGCCGTGAGTCTTGGCTTTTTCCCGGTCGATGGCGGCATCAACCTGCGGCACGTTCACGGTGTAACTGGTGAACAGGCCTGCCAGTTCCGGCACATTGTGGCTTTTGTTGATGATGTTCATTGTTTCTTTGTACAGCTCGTCGTAGCCCAGGTTGCCCCGGTCTTCGATTTGCAGGCGGAAACCACCAATGGTGCCCAAGCCTTGTACCGGCGGGGGCGGGAAGATCGCCATGTAGGCTTCTTGAATCCCGGCGAACTGGCCGTTCAAGGCACCGGCAATGGCACCGGCGGACATGCTTGGGTCTTTACGCTCGTCGAACGGTTTCAGGGTCACGAACACGATGCCGGCGTTAGGACTGTTGGTAAAACCATTGATCGACAGGCCGGGGAAGGCCACCGCACTT